>Ga0078972_1010041_pt1 | contig 18070 bp, 16 predicted proteins | sample YelNatPaOPGAMG01_FD_67568 | JGI IMG/M metagenome (GOLD analysis project Ga0078972, IMG submission 67568) | Hot spring thermophilic microbial communities from Obsidian Pool, Yellowstone National Park, USA - OP-RAMG-01 (SPADES assembly) (version 2) | ecosystem: Environmental > Aquatic > Thermal... | reverse complement strand
AATTTGAAGTGTAAAGTTTATGATGAAGAAATTATTATTCAAGAGATATCAAAAAGGCAGAAGGATATTTTAGAAAGGTTGAAGGTCATAGTGCCTAAAAAATTGGGAATTTAGGAATTTAAAAGCAGGAATTGATTTCCGCAATTCAGAGAGGGCATTAAGGAACATCTGGTGGGCGGTTTTTGGCGGACTTTCAGGCCATGCCCATGCACTAATCTCCTCCCAAGAAAATCTTTTTTCCGGATGAAGAAGGAAAAAAGCAAAGATTGCCTTGGTGCTTGACCTTTTGAACATTGGAGTTTTAGACACACCCCTTATAAATAATTCAAATTTTCCCAAAAAATAGACCTTTATGGATTTGTATTCTAACAATCTTAAAAGACGCAAAATTCCATATCTTTCAAGAAGTCCCTGAAGATAATTATATTCTGCTCCTTTTAATAAACCGACTTCCTGGACCAAATCTGCAAATGCTGGTGTATACTTTATTTCCTGGATAAGAAAACCATCATATCCTTTATCTTTTGACAATCTCAATGCATATTTGAAAGAATTATATGCCTCTTTTCTTTTACCCTTATTCCACAGTATCAGCGAGTTTACCAAAAGCGCTTGAAATTCAGAAAATTTATCCTTCAATCGTTTTGCTATTCTAAATACCAATTTCAATGTTTTATCAATATCTTCAAATCGTCCTTGGCTTATATCAAGTAGCGTTTTCTCAATTGCATTAAAAAAAAGCGAAAAACAATCATCTGATGCTGTCAGTTTTTGTGCCTGGTTTAAATAGGCACGGGCTTTTGAATAATCACCCTGGTACCGATAAAAACGACAGAAATTTCTTTCCAATGTAACAAGCGAACCCTTTAAATTAAATTTATCACGAATCTTAACAGCCTGTTGGAAATGCTCAAAGGCAGAATTCCAATTTCCTTTATGCATATGTAAAAAACCTGTGGCGTGATGAAGTGCGAGATGTGAGTGAAGGTCTTCGTAATCTTTAACAATTAACCACCCTTGATTTAGTATTTGCTCCACCCAATCTGTTTCACCCACAGTAATTCCGGCCCAGGCCGCGTTAGAAAATACAACTCCGAACTCGCTTCTGTATGTATTGCCGATCAATTCCAGAAGGTTCTTATATAAAAGAAAACTTTTTCTATATTCGCCCTGGAATAAAAGAGAGACAATATATGAAGACTCTGCAGCAATAAAATTCTGGAAACTTCCGGTTTTCTTCCAGATATAGCGCGCTTTTCTAAGATAGAACATTGCCTTTCTGAATTTCCTTAAATTAGTAAAGGCAACTCCCAGGGAATAATAAATTTTTGCTCTTGTTGATTCCTCAACAGGATGTATTCGTAATGCCCGGCGGTAAATTTTGAGAGCCTGATAATAATGCCTCCCAATCAATAGTAAATCACCCAAAACCCAATGAGCCTCTGCACTTAGAGTATTTAACCTTTCAGACTGTGCAATTTCTATTGCTTTTTTGCATAACTTTGATGCAGTATTTATCTGTCTCTTATCTTCATATCGTTTTGCCAGTATGATAACAAGATAAGGGAATTTATATAATATTTCCTTCGGCAGGGAACCAATCCATCGCTCAAGTATACTAAATTGCGAACGCTCTTCCATATCATCAACTACCTTTTCCATTGTCTTTGCTGCCATTTCATAGCAACCCGCTCTTAAATAACATTCAATTGCCTGTTCAATTTGCCCCGTCTGTATAAAATAATAACCCATCTCCCTATACAAATTCCTTTTGTAATTTTCATCTTTAATCTGGGCCAGGAGAAAATTCCTAAATAATTGATGATACTTATATTGATTCTGACCTAATTTATGGATAAACAGGTTATTCTGAAGCAATTCTTCTAATATCATTTCAGAGTTAGACACCTTGCATATTGTATTACAAATCTCCGGTGTCATAATATCAATAAGGGCACTAACTTTCATAAAAGTCTGCTTTTCTGCAGGCAGTGAAGAAAAAATTTCACTTGCGAAATAATTGAACAACAACTCATTTGTAGCAAGATATCCATTTAATGCATTTTTTAGTGTCCAACCCTCCTTATCTGCAGATTGTAGAATTACCTGTAAGCCTGTAATCCAACCCTCGGTATGTTCAAATAATAATTTAAAATCCGCATCAGTTAAATGAATACTGTAAATTTCGGAAAGCAAAATTCGCATTTCTTTTTCAGAGAATCTTAGTTCATCACGAGACAATACAAACAAATTCTGACACACCTGCCATTTGGGTAGAAACCGAAAAGGCGGCTTATTCCTGGAAGCAATAATAAGGTGAATTACATCCGGCATCCGGTTAATAAAAAATTCCAGCGCCCTATGTACCAAACTGTCTTTGTCAAGATTATGATAGTCATCAAGAATAATAAACAGTTCTTCTTTTCTTTTCTCTGCCAGTTCATTTATCAAGGTTGTCATAATTAATTCAAAGTTCTTCAGTATGCTACCCCTTTGTTTCAATAATGCATCTGTGCGAATAACCAAATCTGACTGTATTTGCTTGAAAGCATAAATTAAATGTAACATAAAGACGACAAAATCGCTATCGCTATTGTCTAAATCATAAAAAATATAAGGAAACCTTTGGTTTTCAACGAGTTGAATCAATAGCGTAGTCTTGCCATAACCCGCATCCGCACAGATGAGAATAAGTTTTTTATCAAGATTCTCCTGTAAGAAATTTAGCAATCTCTCCCGCCGCAGAATTTTACCTTTAACTTGCGGCGGTTGAAGTTTGGTCTGGAGAATTTGATCTTCCATAAAATTATTTTATAAATATTAACATTAAAGTCAATACCAAAACAAAATTGAGTTTCTATATATTGAATCAGGGGTTTTGCTCCTGAAACCCACCCCTCACCCTTCCCTCTCCCCGTTAAAACGGGGAGAGGAATAAGGTGAGGGGTCCTTTTGTACTGAAATTTTTCAAATTCCTCTACCTCAAGATAGAGTAATCTCCAAGTTAAAAAGTGAAAAAATCTTGGACCATTCAAGAAAAACTTTGATGATTGGTCAGTAGATATGAGGTTTAAGATTCTGACTGAACTTTAGACCAGGGCAATAAATTTTGCCAGGGCCTGTCTTGAGCATAACAACAAGCGTGATGCAAAAAAGGTCTTGGAAAAGGTCTTGAAGATAATTCCAGATTCAGAAAACATAAAAAATTTGCTAAATGGTAATTGGTTAAATGGTTAATATGTAGAGACAGGCCGCCGCACTTCTTGGCGGGCTGTCCATTGTCTCGGACAGGGACAAGCCCTGTCCCTACATCTTTTCTTTCTGTCATTCTGAGCGTTAGCGAAGAATCTCGTCTTATCGCCGGTTCTATTTAGATATCGTTCTGCGGAGACAACCCTTGTGGTTGCCCCTTGCATCTGATGCGGGTCAAAGATGGATGCTACATCGGTCAATTTCTTAATACCAAAATATTGGCATGCTCATGGTCTAATACATTACTACATTCCATCATTCCATTATTAAATAATAATGGAATAATAAAAAATTCGCAAAAATTGTAGTTGCCCAATTTATTGGGCTTTTTGTAAAAATTATGCCTTTTATTGAATTACTCCAGAGACTATGTCGTAACCTTAAGGCCCCTCACCTTAATCCTCTCCCCGCCACAAAGATTGGCGGGGAGAGGGCAGGGGTGAGGGGAATTTTATCTGTTTTTAATCTGCCTTTCTCCATTTGAATCCAAGGTATTGGATTGAAAATCCAATACTGAACATTTGAATTTTGATATTTGAATTTGTTTAGGATTTCGGATTTAGAATTTGCATTGGGTAGCATCCAGTTTCAACGACCCTTTATGACATAACCCCAAAACCGTCAAGTGCGATTGAATATATCTAAGGAACAAGGCACCTGAGATTTTATTCCCAGAGCACGGACTAATGAGAGTCTTGAGAGTTTATTTTATTAATATTGCGCATTTTATTGTAGTTGTAGGTAATCTCTTTTGCCATATGTTTCAGTGATGATTTTACTGTATCTAAACCTGTGCCTGCTGCGGAAATCTTTGTTCTCACCGAGGATTCGGGAGTGAGCAATTCGGTAATTTCTCGCGGTGTTAAACCGGTCTTTTTAGCAATCAGACCAATAAATTTTTCAATATTTCCCCCGGCATTCTTAATACATTCGCTGACCAGGTTATAGATATCACGGAATCGGTATCCTTTTTTCACAAAGTATTCGACCAGATCTGTGGCACAGATGGGTTTCAATTCCTGAAGGTCACGATTATATGATGAGGGTAATCCTTTCAATATTCCAAGCGCGCTGGTCAGTCTACCAAATGCCATTGCTGCCTTTGCCCTCAATATTTCACAAACATCCGGATTCCTTTTATGTGGCATTATACTTGAACCAGTCACTAATGTGTCATCGAGTTCAACGATTCCGAACTCATCAGGAGCCATCGGAGCGGGTTGATTATCGGTCGAGTTTATTTGAGCCTTATGAGCGTCGTTGGAAGCGGGTGGATGATTGGATTCGGGATTTATTTATCAGTGGTGTTAGTACTCGTGATGTGAGTTGGGTGATGGACAGTTTATTGAAGGTTGAGGTTAGTCCGAGTGAGGTTTCGGTGATTGCCCGGGCGTTGGATAATCAGGTGTGTGCGTATCATCGGCGGGGCTTACGGATGATTATTATTGATGGTGGTAAAGGTTTAAAGGCGGCGTTAGATACGGTTTATCCGTATGTGAGACATCAGCGGTGTTGGGTGCATAAATTGCGGAATTTAGCTAATAAGTTGCCGGTGCGTTATCGGGATGAGTGTTTGAAGGGTGCGCGGAAGATTTATTTAGCGGCGAATAAGCGTGAGGTGATTAAATGTTTTAAGGTGTGGAAGCGGAAGTGGGGTAAATTAGTCCCCTAAAGTGGTTGATTGTTTAGAGGTGGATTTGGAAGAGTTGTTGACCTTTTTGATGAGGATAAGGAATTATATGGTCAAAGTTGCGCACAACCAATGCGATTGAGCGGGTATTTCGGGAATTGCGGAAGCGGACTCGTCCGATGCGTTCGTTCGCAAATATCAATAGTTGCGACTGAATCATCTTTTGTCTATTTAAAAAATACAATAACAAATGGAAGGAACACCGTTATCATGTCGCTGCTTAATAAATTTTACACAACATTTTAGACACTACCAATTAAAAAGATAATACTGATGAGCAGGCAATAGAAACCGAAGATGTAGAAATTTTTTTGAACCATTTTGCGCAATAGTTTTAATGAAAGGATACCAAAAATAAAACTTAAAATCACACCGAAGATTAAGAAAATAGGCTCATCAAAGGAGGTGATTTTTCTTAACTCAAGAATATTTGCCCCCAGGATTGCGGGCAGGGATAATAAAAAGGAAAATTGAAAGGCACTGGTCGGTGAAAGATTTGAAAATAGACCGGCGGAAATTGTGAGGCCGGAACGGGAAAATCCAGGAAACACAGAAAACATCTGGGCAATGCCGACAATAAATGCCTCTTTCATTCCCACTTCTTTATTGCCCAATTTTATTATTCTGGTGAGAAGCAAAATCACTCCGGTCAGACCAAGAAATATAAATACAAGTTTCAAGTCATTGAATGACTCCTCAATCCTTTCTTTGAAGACAAGGGCAAACAAACCTGCAGGAATATTCCCAAGCAAGATGTATAAAAGATATCTCAAAGAATCTGATTTCATCTTGACTACTCCCTTAATGATTTCACCGATTGGTTTGATAAAATAGATCAGGGTGGAAAGGAGTGTTCCAAAATGGAGTGCCACGGTAAGTGCTGCAGATTCTTTTATCGCCCAGAGTTTTTCTAAGATTGCCAGATGTCCGGAACTGGAGATGGGCAAAAATTCTGTTAACCCCTGTAATATTCCAAGGACAATGATCTTAATCATCCGAAGATAAAACCTACTAAACCAATACCCATAACAAACTTTAAGAGATTGCTCTGGAGATGGTAGTCGGCACTTGCTCTGAATAATTTAATGATTGTCCAGATAATAAGGGGATAGGCACCAATTATTGAGATGAGCAGGTATCTCAAATTTAAAATTCTTAAGATAAAAGGCAGGGGAATAATCGCCAAAAGAAGCACAAGAACTATTCCGGCAATTCTCAATGCCTTTTCAGGACCTAAGAGAATGGGCAGGGAATTGATTTTGAAGGCTTGGTCTCCTTTTATATCAATTACATCTTTGACAATTTCCCGGGCAAGATGAATCAGGATTGCAAAGAAGAAAGGAAAAAGGGAGTAGTAGTTTTCGGTAATAAATCCACCAAAGATAAAACTTAAACCGGCGACCAGCCCGACAATCAAATTGGCAAAGGGGGTTCTTTTAAAAAAAATGGCATACAGAAATAATAGGGAACTTGCCAGTGCCACAATCATTGCGGGATAAAACTTTAGTTTGAAGGTAAGGACTGTAGCAAAAAGCAAAAATGCCAGTGCCATAATTATCGCCGTCTCCTTTTTAACCCTTCCTGAAGGCAGGGGCCGATTGGGGCAGTTTATTCTGTCAATTTCAATATCAAAGATATCATTTACAATATTACCAAATGCACAGACAGAAAAACCTATAGTCCCAGCAATAATAATTGAAGATGATATTTCAATTTCCTTCCCCACCCATGACCCAACCAGAACCGAAATGAATGTGATTGCGCAGTTTAGAGGTCTGAGGAGAGAAATATAAACCACTGGTAATTCTATGGAATTTATCTGCAATGTCAAGTCACAATTTATTCAGGGGTTTTTACAAACATCATTCCAGGAAGTTGTTTTACAAGCCCCTTGATTTCCAGTTCAAGGAGAATCTTTAATATCTCCGAGGTTGGCATACCGATTTTTTCTTTAAGTTCATCAAGATAGATTGGTTCATAGGTGAGATTATCCCAGACCATCTGCTCGTTCTCTCTTAGGACAATCTTTTTAATCTCCCGCTCTTTTTTTATGAATTTTATTCCCAGGGAAGCAAGAACCTCCTCGGCCGATGTGACGGGTATCGCACCTTCTTTTATCAAAAGATTTGTCCCCGCCGAGGTTTTGGAATAGATATTCCCTGGTATCGCAAAGATGTCTTTATTCTGCTGTAATGCCCACTGCACGGTATTCATCACCCCTGATTTTTCCTTTGCCTCAATTGCCACAATCGCCCTTGATAGACCGGCAATAATCCGGTTTCTTTTCGGAAAATTCTGAGCCAGAGGGGGAGTCTGGATATTAAATTCGGATATTAAAGCACCATTCTCTATGATCTTCTGGGCAAGGCTATGATTTTCTGGCGGATAGATTATATCCACCCCGCAACCCAGGACTGCAATTGTGCGCCCCTGGTTATTCAATGCCCCCCAGTGGGCAGATGTATCAATCCCCCTTGCCATCCCGCTTATCACACAAACACCGGCCCGGGCAAATTCACCAGCAAAATTTGTTGCAATCGTTTTGCCATAAACAGTCGCCCCCCTTGTGCCGACAATTCCAATCCCGATTTCGTCTTCGGGCCTTATCTCGCCCCGGATAAAAAGAACCGGCGGGAAGTGTTCAATTGACTTAAGCCACTGGGGATATTCAGGTGAGTAATAGGGAACAACTTTTATTCCCAATTTTACCATTATTTCCCACTTTCTCTTTATATTGTCATCAATCTTCAGTTCAATTATTTGACGGGCAATCTCCTCACCAACGATCTTTGCCAATCCATCAAAACCTGCTGACTTCATCCCTTCGGGGTTCTTAAATTCCTTTAGAAGATTATACAGACGGGTTTCATTGAGTTTCTCAATGGTGAGTAAGGCTACAAATTTTTCATCCTCTTTGGTCATTTTCCCGATTTTCTTGAAAGATTTTATCTAAGGCACTGCCCATTCCGGGCAGATACTCCTTCAATACCACAAGCGCAGATTCATTCAATTTCTTCTCAAAAACCATTTCTTTTAATTTCAAAAGAAACCCATCGCCATTCTTTGCGGCAATTTTTATCAAACTGATTTTCCCTTCTTTTATTACCGTGGGATTGTCATCTTTTGTTAAGAGTTCCAGGATTACCTCAACTCCATTTATATCGCCAATTTCGCCCAGTGTCCGACAGGCTGCGGCCCTTGTAAACCAGAAACCGCGTCTACATAATTTTATAAGCCGGGGGACAACCTTGGCGCCGAATTTTGCCAGTTCAATTGACGCCTTTTCCCTTAAGGACCAGGAACTATCTTCAAGAATCTTTAATAGAACCTTGACCCGGTCAGATTCGGGAAGTTCATTAAGTCTATTAAAAATCTTCAACTTTTTATTTATGTCTTTGTCCTTTAATAATTTGAGTGCGGTCTCCCGGTCGGTTTTTATAAGAATTTTAACTTTATCATCCTGCATATTCTATCTTCTTTAATCCATTTACCAATTCCTCAATGCCAATACTTTTTAGCGCCGAAATGTAAAAGACTGGTTCTTTAAGGTTGAATTTCAAATCTTTTTTGATCAAATCAATCTTATTGAATACCACAATTCTTGGTTTCTTTAGAAGCAAAGGGTTATAATGGACAAATTCTTCAAGAAGGGTTTGATACTGTTTTAAGGGTTCAGGAACTGAAATATCAATCATCAAAATCAACAATTTTGTCCTTTCAATGTGGCGCAGGAATTTTAATCCAAGACCTCGGCCCCGGTGGGCACCTTCAATCACACCCGGCATATCCGCAATGACAATACTTTTGAATTCATCCTTTAAGACACCAAGATTGGGATTGAGGGTTGTGAATGGATAATCGCCGACCTTTGAGCGGGCATTTGTGATGGCATTCAAAAGGGTTGATTTCCCGGCATTGGGAAAACCCACAATACCCACCTCGGCGAGTAATTTTAAGATAATCTTCAACTTCCATCTCTCGCCAGGCATACCTTTTTCTGCAAATCGCGGAACTTGATTTATAGATGTTGCAAAATGACGGTTTCCCCGACCACCTTTACCACCCTTTGCCACCAGAAGTTTTTCTCCATCCTTAAGAATTTCGCCAATGAGTGAATCATTTTTGTATACCTCAACTCCCAGTGGAACTGGAATGTAACAGTCGTCACCGGACTTTCCATCCATCCCCTTACCCTTTCCATGCATTCCCCGCTTTGCCTTATAATGGGGTTTCAACTGTAAATCATAAAGGGTCTGTAGACCCTTCCTGCCAATAAGATATACCGACCCCCCATCTCCACCATCGCCTCCATCCGGGCCACCCCGGGGCACAAACTTCTCCCTTCTAAAAGAAACACAGCCATTTCCTCCGTCACCAGCCTGAACAAAGATTGTCGCCTCATCAACAAATTTCACAAATGATTATAGCAATTCTTAAAGTCGTGTCAAGACCAGCCATTGACAGGACTGCTTTAATGGATATAATTAAAATAGAATGAAGAAAAATAAGGAACTCGCCAGGATATTTAATCAAATTGCTGATGCCCTGGAATATAAAGGGGAGAATGTCTTTCGGGTTGTAGCATATCGTAAGGCGGCAAAGGTGCTTGATGAGTTGATTGAGGATGTGGAAGAGTTGAATAAGCAGAACCGGCTGAAGGAACTGCCGGGAATCGGAGAAGGGATTGCCAAGAAGATAGATGAATATTTAAAAACCGGAAAGATGCAGAAATATGAAGAGGCGACAAAGGGAATTCCCGAATCACTCCTTGAACTTCTCAATATTCAAAATCTCGGACCAAAGACCCTTGCCTTGGCAAATAGAAATCTTGGGGTAAAAAACCTTACTGACTTAAAAAGGGTGATTGAAGATGGCAGTCTTGCAAAATTACCCCAGATGGGCGAAAAAAAGGTTGAGAATATTAAAAAGGGAATTGAACTTTACGAAAGAAGCCATGAGCGATTACCTCTGGCACTGGCCGTAGAGGTAGCAAGCGGGGTTATTGAATATCTCAAGAAGAATGCACCAATAAAAAATATCTCACCGGCTGGTTCTTTAAGGAGATGGCGGGAGACAATTGGTGATATTGATATCCTTGTCACCGGAAAAGACCATAAGAAAATCACTGAGGTCTTCACCAATTATCCAAAGGCGGAGCGGGTCTTATCCGCGGGCGAAACAAAAAGTTCTATCCTCGTTGAAGGTGGAATTCAGGTTGACATCCGGATTGTTGATGAAAAATCATATGGTGCAGCATTACAATATTTCACCGGTTCAAAGGCACATAATGTAAAACTCAGGACGATTGCAATCAGTAAAAAATGGAAATTGAATGAATATGGGGTATTTAAAGGTGAGAAGGCAATTGCGGGTGAAGATGAGGAGGGAGTTTACAAAATTCTTGGTCTGCAGTGGATTCCCCCGGAATTGCGCGAGGACCGGGGTGAAGTGGAACGGGCACAAAAAAATTCTCTACCAAAACTTGTTGAGTTAAGAGACATCAGAGGTGACCTGCAGATGCATTCAAACTATTCGGATTCAACTGCAAGTATTGAGGAACTTGCAAGATTCTGTGAGCAGTTGGGGTATGAATATATCCTAATCACTGACCATTCCCAGTCCGCAAAGTATGCACACGGTCTTGAAATTGATAGATTATACAAACAATGGGAAGAGATTGATGGTTTGAACAAAAGATTGAAGATAAAAATCCTTAAAGGTATTGAGGTTGATATCCTCGCCAATGGAAAACTTGACTATCCCGATAAAATTTTAAGGGAACTTGACCTGGTCGTTGCCTCAATCCATCAGGGTTTTACAAAAAATGTCACGGAAAGAATCTGTTCTGCAATGGAAAATCCATATGTGGATATTATCGGTCATCCTACCGGAAGGTTAATTTCAAAACGGGAAGGTTATCTTATGGACATAAATAAAGTAATGGAAAAAGCAGCACAGACCAGAACCTGTCTTGAGTGTAATGCATATCCGGACCGTCTTGATTTGAATGATGTCAATTTAAAAAGGGCAAAGGAGATGGGGATAAAGGTAAGTTTGGGAACCGATGCCCATGGACTCAATGAACTTTTGTGGATGAAATTTGGGGTTGCAACCTGCCGTCGGGGATGGCTTGAGAAGGAAGATGTGATAAATACCTATCCCCTGGAAAAACTCCTTGGTATGAGAAAGAGAAACAGATATTAAAACGATGTAATTGACAATTGATAAAATTTTGATATAATTACCTGTGGAGAAAAAATGTATGGAATAGTTCTGGTTTTTCATATTCTCATCTGTGTTCTTTTGATAATTGTTGTCTTACTCCAGCAGACAAGGGGTGCTGGTATGTCAAGTGTTTTTGGAGGTGGAGGTAGTGAATCAATCTTTGGTGGTAAGGGTGCAACACCATTTTTTATAAAATTGACTTCTGGACTGGCCATAGGATTTTTTATCACCTCACTCACCCTGGTTCTCCTTTCAAAGAGACCAGCTCCAAAGACTGCGGTAGAAAAGGGAATCCAGACCGAATTACCGAGTGGGACCGAACCAGCACTACCTGGTGGTGAGCCGGGTCTGCCCAAGGAATCAGGTGGTGAATGATGTTTGCAGTAATAAAAACAAATGGCTATCAGTATGTAGTCGCAAAGGGTGATAGAATCACCATCCCAGCAATAATTGGTGAGCCGGGTAAGGAAGTGGAATTTGACCGCGTGTTGATGCTGAAGACCGACCAGGGGGCAAAAATTGGTAAACCATACCTTGATGGCATTAAGGTAAAGGGTTTGATAAAGAAGACCGGTAAACTTCCCAAGACAATTGTCTATAAATTCATCCGCAGGGAAAATTATCGTAGAAAAAAGGGACATCGTCAGCCATTTTCTGAAGTGGAGATTACCGAGATTATAAAGTCATCTTAATTAAGGAGGTTTTATGGCACGAAAAAAAGGGGCAGGCGTTGCAAAAAATGGCCGGGACTCTCCAGGAAAGAGGCTGGGTGTAAAAAGATTTGATGGCGAATTTGTAAATACCGGTGCGATTCTTGTGCGTCAGAGGGGGACAAGCATTCATCCTGGTTTAAATGTTGGTATGGGCAAGGATTTTACCCTCTATGCACTTGCCCAGGGCAGGGTAAAATTTGGATATAAAAGGGGTGGTAAGAGAATAGTCTCAATTCTGCCCTGAGTTAAATTTTGAATTAAAACATTTCAATAAATCACCAATCTAACCCGAATTATTCATACTATTTTTGGTAAATTTCGTTCAAATGCAATCCTAAAGCGGATTTGCGCCATTTTTTCAAGCACAAAATTTTTGACACTCTGTTTTTTTTTGGCTCATAATGAATTATTGATAAATTGTCGTTGTCTGATCCTGATTTTTCATCAAGATAGGCTTATCAGACTCCCGACGAAAATTTACTTCCACTTCGTAAGTGGAGGTAAGGTTTAAAAAACATAGCCAAAAAGTTATGAAATTTCATAGACTTTTCATCTCCACTTACGAAGTGGAGATTGGGCAACCACATTTATCTATCAGATGATATGGTTAGATAGAAATTAGTTAATCTGTTTTCTTGTTCCACATTTCAACTTGAGCCGTTTTTTTTTTTTCTTTGGACTCCTCACCTTAATCCTCTCAGTTACATTTCCTTTGTCAGTAGCGAGTAGCAAGTAGAGAGTAGAAAGAATTTTAATTATTTTCTTGCTACTTGTTACTCGCTACTTTTTCTACTAAAAAGAAGGGAAGAATGAGGGGACACTCTGTTTTTTTCTTTTTGTCATTGCGAAAAGCGAGATTCCTTTCCTGTCATTGCGAGTCCTCGCCCATTATCAATGGGCGAGGCGAAGCAATCTGACCCGAAGGGGTCATTCCGAGCGAGGCGAGGAATAATCCAATCTAACTATACCCCGAATTTGTGATTTTCAAAATCTATTACTTTGAGATAGACTATAAATGCAGTTTTAGGTAGGCATTTTGAAGAATAATAAAGTTAAGGGGGGTTGTAGGTTAACCTACACCCCCCCCTTTTTTATAGAAACTACCTATTGCTCAATTTACAATTTGACCAATTTCACTGCGTTAGTAAAATCATTTGATTTGAGAACAATAAAATAGACTCCACTTTCTGTTAATCTTTCCGGCACCCTGTATTGATAGTTCCCGGGAATAAGGGTTTGATTGTCAATTATTTTAGCGACTACCCGACCGTTTACATCAAGAAGTGAGAGTGTAACAGTTGATGTCTGTTTAACAGTAAATATTATTAGAGCATTTCTCACAAATGGATTTGGTTTTATATTCAGGTCTATTTTGTTTTTGATTTTCTGATTGTATTCTTCAACACCGGCCAATCCGATATCAATCTTATAGATTCTATTATAAGTACCACCTGTAGTCGTCCATAGATAGCCACCCCCAAAATCAACACCCTGCTGGAAATTCATTCCAGGCACATAACCCGGTGCTACATACCAATTAAGGATTGTGCCATTAATGGTATCAATCTCATATACCCTTCCATAACCTTGATGACCAACCCATAGATGACCATCGGATGAAAAACCGAGTCCACGCGGGTCTGAGGGATATGGGGCATTGAATGGAATAGAACGAATTGTGTCACCAGAAGTATTCATCTTGTAGATTCTTCCACTTTCTTCACCAACCCATAAATATGCACCGTCCCAGGCTATTCCATTTGGATGTCCGGCAAATGGTGGGTCATATGAAGCCACGAGATTAAAAGATGATGTATCATACTTGTATATGGAATTGGTTGTCCAGTGTGATACCCAGAGGTATGTGCCGTCAAATGCCATATCCCGGTCGCCGTAGGGTGGATAAAAGATGTTGAGCACTGTGTGCGTCGTTGGATCTATACGCGCGATTCTCGGTGACCAGGCATAATTGTTCCATAAATAGCGTCCATCATGGGCAAGTCCTGATGAATAATCGCAGAACCCGGGATTGAAAGAATCAACTACTGTAAACTCACGCCCTCGGGTCTCGGTCAGGAAGTAATTATCAGAGCCGGTAATTACGCCATTGCGATAATAATCCTGACCGGCAACGCAAAAACAGGTTAGTAGGATGGTAAAAATAATTCGTTTGTTCATAATATCTCCTTTGTGAATAATTATAATGAAATTTTACTCTATGTCAATTAAAAAGAATACTTCAAACAAAAGGACTGTCCTGCGAAAATTCACCGAAAACAAAAAGATTAAACCTTTCGCCGGAAAATGCATTTGATATAAATGAATAGGTCGGTTGCTCAAAATGTTTAAATAACTACTAACACGACTTTTGCAAATTTTTGTTGACCTTTATTTAAAAATGATCATTTGAGGGTATGAGTTCCAAAAATGGTGCATTATACGTTGATGATACGATTGCTCACAAGCGGGGCGAGAAGATAGAGGGGGTTGGCAAGTATTTTGATTCAGCGAGCCAGACAGACACTTTGGGGCACAATGTGGTTACTTCTCAATTAAAGGGCGACAATTTCCTCTAAGTGCTTTTGCTAGAACTCTTAGTAGATGGTTGAAAGCCAATACTAATACGATTGGTGAAAAATGTCGGTTTACCGCTGCTGAGATTGTGAGAACGTTCATCCTTTTTGTTTTAAGAATGAATGAGCTAAGGTACGATGTAAAGAACATACTTCAGGGGCTTTGCCCCTGAAACCCCACCCCTCACCTTAATCCTCTCCCCGTTAAAACGGGGAGAGGGCAGGGGTGAGGGGGAATTTTATCTGTTTTTTAATCTGCCCTTATCCGTTTGAATCCAAGGTATTGGAATTATTGAAATTCTTATACCTCAAGATAATGACTTTAGTTTACTTACCAAGGGCAAAATTGAAAATTGTGCCAGCTTATGAAATAAACTAAAAATACAAAAGTCGTGTAATTACTCGTTTAGTTCCTCACAGGAACAGATGGGATTGCTTCGCCTGCCTTCGGCGGGCTCGCAATGACTTTTAGTATGAATAATCCAGGCTAATCCTTTAAATATTTCTTCCCTTTTAGGTTTTCTGGCATATAGTCCTGATTGACCTTTGCCTCCGGATAGTTATGGGGATATTTGTAGTTCTTTCCGTAACCCAATTTTTTCATCAGCGGTGTCGGTGCATTGCGAATATGCATCGGCACCGGTTCCGCAAGGGTTTTAAGGGCATCTTCCTTTGCCGCCTCATAGGCAAGATAAATCTTGTTACTCTTTTTTGCCCGGGCAAGATAGACCACACACTCCGCAAGTGCCAGGTCTCCTTCAGGACGGCCAATAAAGTCAACTGCCTCCTTTGCAGCAATTGCCACCACCAGGGCCTGGGGGTCAGCTTCACCAATATCCTCAACCGCAAATCGGACAAGACGCCGGGCGATGTATAATGGGTCCTCGCCTGCCTCAAGCATCCGGGCAAGCCAGTATAAAGAGGCATCCGGGTCAGAACCACGCAATGATTTGTGCAATGCTGATATTAAATTGTAGTGTTCCTCCCCAGTTTTATCATATCGCAGAGCCTTCTTCTGGACAATCTCTTCGGTAAGTTTCAGGTCAATTTTCTTCTCCTTGGCCGCAAAGGCACACAATTCAAGGGCATTGAGTGCCACCCTTGCATCGCCATCCGAGATATTGGCAATAAAATCCAATGCCTCTTCAGTGATTTCATATTCATTATTCAGCCCTTTCGGTGAGGTCAATGCCCGCTTAAGAATCTTTTTCATATCATCAAATGAAAGGGGATTGAGCATATAAACCTTTACCCTGGAGAGCAGACTGGAATTCAATTCAAAAGATGGATTTTCGGTAGTTGCCCCAATCAAAATGATTGTGCCCTTTTCTAAATAAGGCAGAAAGGCATCCTGCTGTGCCTTGTTGAATCTGTGGATTTCATCAATAAAGATAATTGTATCACGATTGAATAAACTTCTTTTCTTTTCCACATCCTCCATAAATTTCTTTATCTCCACGATGCCACTTGTGGCCGCAGAAAATGAGACAAAATCGGCAGAAAATTTTTTGGCAAAGAGCCGGGCAATTGTAGTTTTGCCGCTGCCGGGTGGTCCGAATAAAACCATAGAAAATAATCTTCCTTGCAGAATTTGTCTGGTAATTGGACCATTAGGACCAAGCAGATGTTCCTGTCCCAAAATTTCTTCAAATGTTTCGGGTCTAATCCGGTCAGCAAGGGGTGTTTTATCCATAATGTCTGTAGTATAAAAAGAAAAAAGGAATATTAAAAATCAAGGAATCCATCCGGTCTAAAAATCCACCGTGTCCAGGAAATACCTTTGAGGCATCCTTCAGGTCAACCTCCCGCTTCATCCCGGATTCAAAGACATCACCCACCGTTCCCAGAATTCCAATGCCCAGGGTGAGCAATATTGCATCAACAAAATTGAATCTTTTTATAAATAATGAATTCAACCAATAGGTAAATGGGAATGTGAAAGGAAATGCCAGAACGGTCCCTTCAATGGTCTTTTTGGGACTCAACTTTTCGGCAATTGGATGTCTTCCCAAAAGCGAGCCAATTATATAGGCAAATGTATCAAAAAGCCAGGTAAGAACAAGGGGAATTAGGGAAATAAAAAAGCCTTCTTTTCTCAGCAAAATTATTGTGGAAGGGAGAAGGGAGATATAGAAAACGCCGAAAAAATTGGCAGCTATTTCCGAGAGGAAATTTGGTCTTTGACGGGCACCGGGAAAACGCATTACCGCAAGGAGGGTCATAAAAAAGAAGAGCACAAATGCGGGGAGGAGGAAGGGAATTTCAAAATAGAATAATAATGGAATTACATAACCCGGGAATAAGACCGCAAGGGTATGGGGATAGACACCCTTACGATGCCAGAAACGGAAATATTCATTTGTTGCAAATGTAATAAAGACCATCAGCAACAATGGCAAAACCAGGTTATCAATCCAGAGTGCAAAGATTACTACAATCCCCAATAAAATTCCGGTTTTAATTCTTTTTAAAATATCGTTAAATTCCGCCAAATAGCCGCTCCCTCTTTTTATAATCCTCAATTGCCTTCAATAATTCTTTTCTTCTAAAGTCGGGCCAGAGTGTTTCTGTGAAATAAATTTCTGAATAGGCAACCTGCCATAATAGAAAATTTGAGATACGTTGCCGATTTTTGGCACCGGTTCTGATCAATAAATCGGGTGGTGGCAGATTCGGGTCATAAAGATATTCAGAGAACTTTCTTTCATCAAATTCATCAAGATTGATTCTGACACTTCTATCTTCCATAATAATCTTTTTTATAGCATCAACAATTTCCCGTTGACCCCCATAACTTAAACAGAGGGTGAGCACAAGCCCGGGGTTATTTTTTGTGAGTTGGAGTGATTCATTGAGTGCCTTTTGGGCATTGGGGTATAAGTCACTCAATCTACCAATGGCATTTATTCTAACCTTGTTCTTATGAAGTTCCGGGGTTTCTTTTATGAGCATCTCCTCAAGCATATTCATCAGGGTGTCAACTTCTTCCTTTGGCCTTTTCCAGTTTTCGGTTGAAAATGTATAAAGGGTTAGAAATTTAATACCTATCTCCTGAGAAACCTTCACAGCCTCCCTGACCGATTCCACACCCTCACGATGTCCAACGATTCTGGGCAGTCCTCTCATCTTTGCCCATCGGCCATTTCCATCCATAATTATTGCGATATGATCAACTTCCATAATTGAAATATTATATTCCTTTAATACCCTTTGTCAACAGAAGAACCAGCGAATTTCAGATGGAACAAGATTTCTTTAAACCTTTTTCTCTTTAATATCGTCAAACATAGTAGAAAGGAGGTCAAGATGAGGTTCATACAGGGTTTTGGGTTGGTATTGCTGGTGGTCGCAGTGATGATAAACTGCGGAAAGAAGAATGATGAGGCGGAGATAGAGGAACTCCTTAACAAATCCTGGTTTATTGGGGGCGAGGTTCAGACACAGGATGATAGCACAGGAACGCCTTCCTTGCTTGGTGGGCCAGTTCTTGCAACCAATACCTTTCCCTTCTATGTGAAATGGGTGAGATGGATTGAGCGTCCAGTTGAGCGGCATTATGATATTGATGTGGTTGGTGATAGTGCATTTGTGACGATGACTGCATACCTTCAGGGCAC
>Ga0078972_1010036_pt1 | contig 18081 bp, 15 predicted proteins | sample YelNatPaOPGAMG01_FD_67568 | JGI IMG/M metagenome (GOLD analysis project Ga0078972, IMG submission 67568) | Hot spring thermophilic microbial communities from Obsidian Pool, Yellowstone National Park, USA - OP-RAMG-01 (SPADES assembly) (version 2) | ecosystem: Environmental > Aquatic > Thermal... | reverse complement strand
TATTGATAGAGCATTCAAAAATGAATAGCTAATGAAATATAATAATCAAAACTAATGTTAAGAATGTAGAATCTTTCTGATATTAGTTTTGTAAATATTAGTCTTGTAAACCTGTATAGTGGAGGAATTAGATGTTATTTCAAAGAAACTTAAAGATGCTTATGCTGTCTGCTTTTTTTATGGCTATAATGGCTTTCAATGTCATATCCGCAGATTACCCACAATGGCGAGGCATAAATCGCAACGGTATATCCGAAGAAAAGGGATTGTTAAAGTCGTGGCAAGAAGGCGGACCAACTCTTTTATGGTCTGCAACAGGCATTGGGGCTGGTTTTTCATCACCATCTATATCCAAAGGTGTTATTTACGTCACAGGAAGAAAAGATAATAAAGAATTTCTTTCCGCACTTGATCTAAAAGGCAATATCAAATGGACGACAGAATACGGCAATGCTTTTACTGATTCATATCCAGATGCTCGTTCTACGCCGACAGTTGATGGTGACGCTATCTACGTTATCAGTGGAAGAGGCGAAGTTGTATGTTTTGATCTATCGGGCAAGATAAGATGGTCTGTTGACGCACTCAAAAAGTTTGAAGGGAAATATGGCAGTTGGGGAATTGCGGAATCGCCATTAGTCGTAGATGACAAAGTCATTTACACTCCTTGTGGTCGGAAAACTACAATGGTAGCATTAAACAAAAAAACTGGTGAAACCGTATGGATGACTGAAAGCCTTAACGACCAAAGCGGTTACGTTGGACCTATCCTTGCAAATATAGGGAAGAAAAAGCAGATTATAACTGTCACTGGAAGTTATGTGATCGGTGTTGATGCAGAAAACGGTCACATAGATTGGAAAGTCTCAAATAAAGATATTTCTTCACCGACAGATATTAATTGTGTTTCGCCAATTTTTCATAATGGGAGCGTCTTTGTCACAAGCGGATATAATGATGCAGGGGCGTTGATAAAAATATCTGATGATGGAATGCAGGCGACTGTTGCATGGGTCAATCCTGATCTTGATGTCCATCACGGAGGAGTTGTCCTTGTTGATGGATATATATATGGTGCTAATTGGATAAATAACGGTCAAGGAAATTGGGTCTGTCTTGATTGGAACAGCGGAAAAACCATGTATGAAACAAAATGGCGTAATAAAGGGTCTATCATTTCTGCTGATGGTATGTTATACTGTTATGAAGAAAATGGTATGTTGGGATTAGTAAAGGCATCACCAGAAGGCTTTAATGTTGTCAGTTCATTTAAAATCACGCAAGGCAGTGGTCCGCATTGGGCACATCCTGTAATTAGCGACGGAGTGCTTTATATGCGTCATGGCGACGTTTTAATGGCTTATGATATTAAAGCTAAATAAAAAGGAGACTGTATATGGCTATCAAATACCGTTTTGCATGTCATCTGATAACATGGGGCAATGAACCGAGACAAGACCCGGAGAAAGTCCTTAGTGAAGTCGCTTCTGCTGGATATGAAGGCGTTGAAGGTTTGCCAATAAAATCAGCAGAGCATCTCGTTGAAATGGCTGTGCTTGCATCAAAATACAATCTTCACATTGTAAACGCTGGCGGAGGATCAGCAGAAACAAGCATAAACTATAACATCACATTAGGCAATAAGGCTTCCGAAGTGCCAGCGTGCAGTAGGAGCAATTTTGGCGGTACTGATCCATCTGACGATGATTTTCGCAGGGCAGGTGAATCACTTAAAGACTACATAGCTTATGCAAAAGAACATAATATAAAGCCATTTCATCATGCCCACCTTTGGACTATGATTGAGACAGTAGAAGACGCTGAAAAAATGCTTAAATATGCACCGGGTCTTTATCTTCTTTTTGATACTGGTCATTTGACCGCTGCTGGTTCAAACGCTCTTGAGGTTTTTGACAAACTCGGAGATAAAATAGCCCACGTCCATCTAAAAGATTTTGTCGCTAACGATCCGAAAACATGGAATCACCGCAAAAGCAAATGGGGAGAAGAAGGCAGATTTGAAGAACTTGGCAAAGGAAATATGGGATTGGACGTTAAAGCTATATTGAAAGGATTAGAGGATATTGGCTATGATGGTTGGGTTTCTGTTGAACAGGATCAGGCTACGCATCATTCACCAGCGGAAACCGCAAAAGTCAATATGGAATATATAAAAAGCCTGCTAAACTTTTAGCTTAAATAGTCTGTGAATTGCAAGCGGACAAAACACAATGAGATTGTGGAAAGAATTTTATAAAGGCATAATCAATCAAAACCCTATTCTCAGACTTGTTTTGGGAACATGCCCTACACTTGCAGTTACAACGAGCGCAATAAACGGTCTTGCAATGGGGGTAGCAGTTACTTTTGTCCTGCTTGGATCAAATATAGTTGTATCACTTATCAGAAAAGCTGTGCCAGACAAAGTCCGAATACCTGTTTTCATTGTAGTTATCGCTTCGTTTGTTACTGCTGTTGATCTTTTTATGGCAGGATTCTTTTATGAACTACATAAGGTGCTTGGCATATTTATCCCTCTCATTGTTGTCAATTGCATTATTTTAGCTCGGGCAGAGGCTTTTGCCTCAAAAAATAATGTCTTATACTCCATTTTTGACGCTTTGGGGATGGGAATAGGTTATATGTGTGCACTTATTGTGATGGGAAGTATACGTGAGTTTTTTGGCAATGGAACGGTGTTTGGGATAGATGTATTGCAACGTTTTGGCTATCAGAATCTTCTCATAATGATCTTACCTCCGGGGGCGTTTATTGTGCTTGGCTTAATGATCGGATTACTTAACCTTGTTTCATTAAAAATGGCACATAAATAAGATAGGCGATGTCTCATTCTGACAAATTTATAAAATTTAAGAGATATGTAAGCCAAAACAGGTTTTTAAGCAAGATAAGCAGTTGTCCATACAGGTCGCCGATCTGGGATAAAAGGGTTGCTGAAATTATAAAAAATCTTGGATCCGAAGCTAATGTCCTTGATCTTGGCTCTGGAATTCGTCGTCGGGCAAAACATATAATAAACCTTGAAATAGATGTGTTGCCAAACGTTGATATAGTTGCAGATGGTCATAATTTGCCTTTCAAAGATGCGGTATTTGATGCAGTTATAATTGAAGCAGTGCTTGAACATGTTAAAGATCCAAAAAGAATTATATCAGAAGTTAAACGTATTCTTCGCCCTTCTGGTTATATATGCGTCGCAATTCCTTTTATGCAAGGTTATCATGCTTCCCCAACAGATTATCAGAGATATACAATTGATGGGTTAAATGAATTGCTTTCGGATTTTGAAATGGTTGAATGTGGCTCGTGTGTAGGACCAACAAGCGCATTGCATTGGGTCTTCAGAGAATATGTAGGGATATTGTTTTCATTTGGCAATATTTGGCTTTATAAGATCATATCGCTGTTTATTGGATGGCTGACGTTTCCTTTTGTTTATCTTGATTATATTTTATTGAATTATAAAAATTCGCACAATATCGCTTCTGCTATATATTTTATAGGTAAAAATCACACTTTTTAAAACTGTGTGGCGGATGACAAAAAATATACAAGATTCGTCCCTGTTGCTTGTAACGTAGCACTTTTTACAGTGCCTTAAAATAAGGGAGGATATTTATATGGGAATTGCAGGAAAAAAGGTCGCGATCTTAATTGCCGATGACTATGAAGATTTAGAGATGTGGTATCCTTATTATCGTATGAAAGAGGCGGAGGCGGAAGTCCATGTCATCGGAAACGTATTGAGTGCTGATAAGCTTAAAGGCAGACGAGGTTATATGGCAGATGTGCAATTTAGGACAGATGTATTAGACCCGTCTCAATATGATGCAATCATAATTCCGGGCGGATGGTCATCGGATCGCCTCAGTTGGTGTTCTGTAACATTAGATTTCATAAAGAGAGCTTATGAGTTAAACAAAATTATCGCATCTATATCACAAGGAGTATGGGTTTTATCATCTGCTGGGATACTGAAAGACAAAAATGTAACCTCTGCAATTAGTATAAGAGAAAATATCAAAATCGGAGGGGCAAATTGGACAGATACCGATGTCGTTCGTGATGGGAACATAATAACATCTCGTTCTACCTCTGATTTGCCATCATTTTGCCAAGAGATAGTAAAAGCATTATCTGAGTGATTGACCAAAAAAGCCAATCACCAGATTTATGTTTAATTATTTTTTATCGTCAACGACTTCATAATCAGCATCAACGACATTATCTGCACCTTGGCGAGGTGGGGCTTGATCAGTCTGTGACTGTTGATAACCTGCTTGCTGACCACCAGGTCCGCCTGCTTGCTGATACATTTTCGCTGATATTTGATGCCATACCTGCCTTAGTGCATCAGTAGCTGATCTGATCTCATTGGTATCTGAACCTTTAAGTGCCTCTCTGAGTCTACCAATAGCAAGATCAAGTTGACTCTTTGAGTTAGCGTCTAATTTATCGCCAAACTCCTTCATATTCTTCTCGGTTTCATAAATCAGTGCATCGCCAGCGTTCCTTGCATCTATTTCTTCGCGTTTTCTTCTATCTTCTGCTGCATGTGCCTCAGCATCTTTGATCATCTGATTGATCTCAGCATCGCTTAATTTGCCTGATGCTTCAATGCGTATGCTCTGCTCTTTTCCTGTTCCAAGGTCTTTTGCAGAGACATTAAGAATGCCGTTTGCATCTATATCAAATGAAACTTCTATCTGAGGAACGCCTCTTGGTGCAGGAGGAATACCGTCCAAGCTAAATCTACCGATAGTCTTGTTATATATCGCCATTTCGCGTTCACCTTGAAGGACATGAATTTCTACCGATGGTTGATTATCTGACGCAGTGGTGAATATTTGGCTCTTTTTTGTTGGAATCGTTGTATTCCGATCAATTAGCTTTGTAAATACTCCGCCGAGGGTTTCTATGCCAAGCGATAACGGCGTAACGTCAAGCAACAGAACATCTTTGACGCCTTCGTCACCTGAAAGAATACCGCCTTGTATAGCAGCACCGATCGCCACAACTTCATCAGGATTGACGCCTTTGTGCGGTTCTTTGCCGAATAACTGTTTTACTACCTCTTGGACCTTCGGCATCCTCGTCTGTCCACCGACTAAAATAACCTCGTCAATATCGCTTGCAGTTAGCCCTGCATCTGCCAATGCCTGCTTACATGGTCCTACTGTCCGTTGAATTAGGTCATCTACCAACTGCTCTAACTTTGCCCTTGTTAGCTTGATATTCATGTGCTTAGGACCGCTTGCATCCGCTGTGATAAATGGAAGATTGATCTCTGTTTGTAATGTGGTTGAAAGCTCGCATTTCGCTTTTTCTGCTGCTTCTTTTAGTCTTTGAAGTGCCATTCTGTCCTGTCTGAGGTCTATTCCGTATTCCTTCTTGAATTCGTCTGCAAGATAATCAATTATTCTTTGGTCAAAGTCGTCTCCGCCTAAGTGTGTATCGCCGTTTGTTGATTTGACTTCAAAGACGCCTTCGCCAAGTTCAAGTATAGATATATCAAATGTTCCACCGCCTAAGTCATAGACAGCGATCTTTTCATCTTTTTTGCCTTTTCCTAAACCATAGGCAAGCGATGCAGCGGTTGGCTCATTTATTATCCTCAAAACTTCAAGACCAGCTATTTTGCCAGCGTCTTTTGTCGCTTGTCTTTGGCTATCATTGAAGTATGCGGGAACGGTTATGACCGCTTGTGTGACTTTTTCGCCGAGATATGCTTCAGCAGTTTCTTTCATCTTTTTCAATATCATCGCTGATATTTGCTGTGGCATATACTCTTTGCCCTGAATTTCTACCACTGCATCTCCGTTACTTCCCTGAATCACCTTATACGGAACTCTCTTCTTTTCCTCTGTTACTTCGCTATATTTTCTTCCCATGAAACGTTTTATTGAAAATATCGTATTTTCAGGGTTAGTAATAGCCTGTCTTTTAGCTACTTGCCCAACAAGGATTTCATTATCCTTTGTGAAGGCGACCACTGATGGTGTTGTTCTCATTCCTTCTGCATTAGCGATGACTTGTGGGTCTCCACCTTCAAGAATTGCTACGCAGGAGTTTGTCGTTCCAAGGTCTATTCCGATTACTTTAGACATATTTAATCTCTCCTTTTTATTTTAAGATATGTATTTAGTAACTATAAATAAAAACTATTTATGAATGAAGCCTTTAAACCATTTAATAATTATAAATTCTCTTCTTATCTCCATAGTTTTTAAATTTGTGGATTGAAGTGCCTTTGCGACTATATTCCTGAAAACTGGTATATTAATAGGTTTTGTTATAAAACTATATGCTCCAGCTTCTAACGATGACGTTCTAACATCCATTGATTGCTCAGATGTCATTATTATTATCGGAATATTTTTGTTTATTCTTTTAATTTCACGAAGGACATGCAATCCATTCATATCGGGCAGATTAAAGTCAACTATCGCAAGATCAATAGCATGATTGGGCAACAATTGCAATGCAGGTCTCCCTTCATCTGCTTTGATAGTTTCATAGCCATCTCGTCTGAGTATTTGATCTATGGCATCCAAGCAATTTGGATCGTCATCAACTAATAATATTTTGTATGCCCTTTGGATCATTTCAGACACCTCATTCCATATTTACTGCCCGAAATTGATTATCTGTATTTAATTGCTTTTTTAGCAAATTAAAATCTCTGGTAATTTCCATAAAATAATATGGTTGATCATTATCTTTTGCAAAAGCTATGCCAATATAATATTAACGATAAAAGATGCTCTGATAGCTTGAAATATAAAGATTTTCTGTCTCCAAAGATTTATTGCGATCAGCATTGACAATGCCAATATGACATATATACAGATAACACTTGTCAATCTATGCCATTTTGACATAAAAAGGTGAAAAAAGCAAGACAAACTTTTCCAAAGCTCTTGACTTATAGAATAAAGAATTGTAATATCTGCATAGTCACAATAGATATTGGATTTTAGATTTTTAGATAATTAAAGTTAGGAGGGATAAAATTGGCTGAAAAAGAATATGGAGTTGGTATAGTAGGATATGGATTTATAGGGAAAATGCACACTTACGCATATAAAAGTATTCCGATCTATTATAACCCTGTGCCTGCAAATGTCCGTCTCGTAGGTGTCTGCACATCAAAAAAAGAAACCGCCGAACAAGCAGTTAAACATGGCGGATTTGAATTCGGAACAACCGATTATCACGATCTCCTGAAAAGAGATGACATACACATAATAAACTGTTGCACTCCCAATCATCTACATAAAGACATATTAATATCCGCAATTAAGGCAGGAAAACACATTTATTGTGATAAACCATTGACGATAAACATAGAAGATGCCCGTCAAATTATAGATGAAGTCAAAAAATCAAATATCGTCAATCAGATGACATTTCAATATAGATTTATCCCTGCCATTATGCGCGCTAAACAGCTAATAGATGAGGGGATATTGGGCGAACCTATGAGTTTTAGAGCGATGTATCTACACGCAGGATATATTGATCCCGATAGACCAATGAGTTGGCGATTGGATATAAATCAAGGCGGAGCTGGTGCATTGTTTGACTTAGGCTCGCATGTGTTAGACCTTATTAGATACTTGCTTGGCGAGTGTGAGTCTGTCTTTGCGACAACTGAGACATATATAAAACAACGTCCTGTCACAAAAGGAAGCAAAGAACGAGTAAACGTAAAGGTTGACGATCTATCTATCTTGATCTTAAAGATGAAAAATGGCGCCATAGGAACTGTTGAGGCATCAAGGATCGCCACAGGAGCAAATGATGATCTAAAAATTGAAATACACGGTCGTGATGGTGCGATAAAATTTAATATGATGGAAGCAAATTGGCTTGATGTCTATGATAACAGGGCAGAGGGCGAACCTATCGGAGGGCGAAAAGGATTTACAAGGATTGAAACTATCCATCGCTATCCATCGCCAGCGGTTTTTCCAGGACCGAAATTCTCTGTCGGTTGGGAACGTTTCCATATTGCCAGTATGTTCAGTTTTTTAACCAACGTAGCTAATCAAAGGTCTGAGCCTCCGACATTTTACGATGGCTTTAAGGTGCAGGAGATAATGGAATATGCCCTTATATCCGCAAAACAAGGCACTTGGGTAAACATTCAGTAGTTGACAATAAACATTCAGTAGTTGACAAAAGGTATAATACAGACATGACGCTACTTTGTATCTTAGGAGCTACGGCAGTTGGAAAGACAGAGATCGCCATAAATATAGCTTTAAAAATTAACGCAGAGATTGTCTCAGTTGATTCAAGACAGATATATCGCAAAATGGATATAGGCACTGCTAAGCCAACCGATGAACAATTGAAACTTGTCCCCCATCATGCTATTGATTGCGTTGACCCTGATCAATATTTTTCTGTGGCAGATTATCAAAACCTCGCAGATTTCGCTATCCATGACATAAAAGATCGTGGAAAAGTGCCAATGCTTGTCGGCGGTTCTGGCATGTATTTTCGTGCTGTAATAGATGGGCTTTTTGAGGGTCCAAGTTCAGACAAAGAATTGCGAAAAAGGCTCAAAAAAGAAGCTGAAATATTCGGCATTCAACATTTATATGAAAGACTCAAATCAATTGATCCTAAATCAGCGGACAAAATACATCATAACGATCTTATGAGGATCATAAGGGCTTTGGAAGTTTTTGAGTTGTCTGGCAATCGCATTTCTGATCTACAACAACAATGGAATAGCAAAAATCCGAGATATTCATTTATCGCCTTTGGTCTAAATCGCCCAAGAGATGAATTATATAAACGTATAGAATTACGAATTGATAAGATGATGAAAGATGGCTTTTTAGATGAGGTGCGCTCATTAGCTAATTATGATCGTGATCTGCCTTCTATGAATTGCCTTGGGTATAAGGAACTTCTCGCTTATATTGATGGAAAATGTAGTTTAGATGATGCGGTTGAACTCATCAAACGCAATACACGACACTACGCCAAACGACAGTTAACATGGTTCAGAAAGGATAATCGTATAAAATGGATAGACCTTTCAACATGTCCATCACCAGAGAGTTTTATAATAGATCAATTTCTTCAAATAACATTGAAGGTTTGAACATTAAAATTTAATATTTTTGTGTGGAGGTATAAAATGGCTATTATTAAGTATGATCCGCAAATTTATCACGACGTTTTGGGAAAGTTTGAACCAGTTTTAAGAATATCCGATGGAGACACAGTTATAACATCAACTGTTGATAACGCAGGTCATAACGCATTGGATAAAAAAGTTGCTGAAGGTATCAATCCGCAGACAGGTCCTTTTTATATAGAAGGAGCAGAACCGGGCGATATACTTGCAGTCCACTTTGATAAAATGGCGCCTAATAGAAAAATAGGCAGGGCATCTGTTAGAGTTGCATCTAACGCAGTTTGTCAATCATATCTTTCAGAGATGCCAAAGGATAGGATCATCTATGAGTGGGAACTTGATGTTGATAAATGGACAGCGACTTTGATCAATCCCGACCCTGATCTTGGTGGCATTGTCCTTCCATTATCTCCATTATTGGGCTGTTTCGGTGTCTCACCAAAAGATGAAGGTATCCCTGCGACAACTGCATCAACACATGGTGGAAATATGGATTATAACGGCTTCGGTGCTGGTGTGACGGTATATTTTCCTGTGTTCGTCAAAGGTGCATTATTCTTTTTAGGCGATGGTCATGCTGTTCAAGGAGATGGAGAGATAACAGGCATGGGCATTGAATCCTCTTTTGATGTCCAATTTACCGTAAAGGTTATAAAGGGCAAAAGCATTGATAACCTAAGGGCGGAAAACGACGAATACATTATGACCGTAGGAAACGCAAGACCACTTGATTTAGCTTTGCAAATAGCGACAACTGATATGATAAGATGGCTGAAAAGCGATTATAAATTAAAGGATAACGCAATCGGTGTCCTACTCGGTCAATGTATTCAATATGATGTCGGAAATTTCTTTGATCCCGCATATACGATGATCTGTAAATTGAGAAAAAAATGGCTGATCAATTTTAGCAGATAAGGAGATTGAAAATGACACTTGAACAGCAAAAAGACCGTGAAACTGTTCTGGAGTTAGCGCGTAAAGTCGTTGAATTAGCGAAAAGCGATGAATATGAAGCGAGAAGGAAAAGATGGCGTGATGTCAATGGGCTACGAAAACCAGACAGGTTTCCTGTATATTGCAGACCAGTTGGTGCTTGGGCAGAACTGCTTCCTGCAAATATGCTGACATGCAAAGACCCGTTTTGCAGAAATATAGAATATAATCTCAGAATGCGACTGATCAAGCACGAGATAGGAGATGATGACCCTCTTGAGCCTTATTGGACTGTTGGAGTTGCCTTTGATCAGCATACCCCGCATACTTGGGGCGTTCCGATCAACTATGTTTCGCCGAACACTCCCGGCGGTGCATATAGATATGACCCTCCACTGAAAACAGAAGCAGACTTCGATAAACTCAAACTGCCTGAATACACTTATAATGAAGAAAAGACAAAAAAATCATTGGCTCAAATGCAGGAATTTTTCGGCGATGTTATGGAAGTGCGTTTATCATGCGGAATTCCACTGCACCCAGGGCTTGCTAATTATGCCTCTTCGCTTAGGGGATTAGATCAACTGATGTATGATATGTCTGATAGACCTGACTTAGTCCACCGCCTTATGAAACATCTGCAAGAAGGCATCCTTAAAGCGATGAAAGAATATGAAGATTCGGGCATGCTTACCCTTAACAATACAGGTGCGATGTATTGTAGTGATCCGCCTCGCAATGACGCAAAAATCGGGAATATCAAGCTCAAAGACCTTTGGGGACAAACTGAAAGCCAAGAGTTCCAAGAAGTATCACCAAAAATGTGGGAGGAATTCTTATTGTCATATCAAATCCCTATTCTATCAAAATTTTGGCTTGTCAGTTATGGTTGTTGCGAAAACTTGACGCGAAAGATAAATGGTGTCTTGAAAATACCGAATTTAAGGATATTTGTCTCGTCTGCATGGACAGATTTGGCGAAGGTCGCAGAGGCTGTCGGAGACCGTTATACGATAATGTGGCGACAGAAGGCTACTGACGTCGTATTTGGCGACCTTGATTCCATTAGAAAGCATCTTGATGAGGGTATGAAGATCGTAAAAGGTTGTTATGTCCAGATCGTTTTAAGGGAACTTCAAACCTTAAACGGAAACAACCAAAGGCTTAAAGAATGGGCAGACATAGCGAAGGAAATATCCGCAAAATATGCGTGAAAATGTGAAGAAATTAAACATAAATGATAAAAAAATAACCAAATGGAGATGATCAATGAACGTTAAAAATTCAAGTAAAATAACTATCTTTTTAATGCTTTTGTGCTTTGTTTTCTGCTTTTCAACAGTGGCAGGTGAAATATCTGATATTGAATCAATATCCCTCAATGGAATATGGAAATTCAAAGCTGACCCTAATAACGTCGGTATTAATGAAAAATGGAATTCAACAAATTTTGATGATTCATCATGGGAAGATATAGGCGTCCCAGGGACATGGAACGAAGGACAGAACGTCACTATCCCAGTTTGGAATTATGACGGTATAGGCTGGTATAGACGTGTAATTGATCCTCCGAAGGGTTGGTCTGGCGAAAATATAAGATTGAAATTTATGGCGGTATATCTGATCGCAGATGTATGGCTAAATGACACATATCTTGGAAATCACAAAGGCGGATATACAGCGTTTGCCTTTGATGTGTCCAAAATTATTGACTTCTCAAAGCCGAATATTCTTGTCGTCAGGGCTGACAATACAAAACGTCCATACCAAATACCCGGTGCGTCTATTGACTGGTGGAACTGCGGTGGCATAACGAGAGATGTTTTTCTTGAAAAATTGCCAAAAGTTTATATGAAAAAACTGTTTATCAAGACACCGAACGTAAGTCTGCAAAAATCCACAGTGAAGGCTGAAATCTTTTTGGAAGGTGCTCCTGAGCTACTCAAAAATGTCACTATAAAATCAGAAATTCTTTATAAAGGCAAACTTATTGCATCAGGTAAAGGCAAAAATCCAACTATTGTTATAAATAAACCCAAATTATGGAGTCCAGACTCGCCTAATTTATATGACTTTAAGGTCTCTTGGAATGTTTCTGATAAGTGGGTGACGCATTATGAAAAATTCGGCATAAGAAAGATTGAGACCAGAGGGACGGAACTATACCTAAACGGCAAAAAGATATGGCTTCAAGGGATCGCTATACATCAGGATTATGCAGGCATGGGCAGTGCGGTCACAGACTCCGCTATACGCAGTGATCTTGAACGTATAAAAAAACTCAATTCTAACTTCGTCAGATTAGGACATTATCCGTTTAGTAAGAAATACCTTGATATATGCGACGAGATAGGTCTGTTAGTGTGGTCAGAGATACCTACTTGGCAAAATTCCCGTGAGGAACTCGCAAGCGAGCAGATGTGGAATGAATGGGTGAAACCTCATCTTGACGATATGATTGAGCAATACTATAATCACCCAAGCATAATCTTTTGGAGCGTCGCTAATGAGATAAGCCAAGTCTGGGGCGGAGCAAAAGAGCATCAAGAGATCATCAACTATATCAAAAGATCAACTGATTATGTCAGAAGCCTTGACGATACGAGGCTTGTCTCTTACGCTTCCGCAGCATCAACAGGCGGTGGAACTTGGGAATATTTAGACGTAAATGGAAAACCGTTACACTACGGCTGGTTTCATTCTCCTAATGTCTATGATATAGGTCCTGAAGTTGACAAAATCCATAATATAATGCCAAATCAACCGATCTTTGCAGTTGAACTATGCGGAATGTCCTATCCCGATAATCATAAAGGATATAGCCAAGATGAGAGATTTAGCGTGGAATATCATGACAAGCTTTTAAGAGTGGATATGCAACATTTGATGATAAGAAAAGATTTTGTCTGCGGAGTTACTTTATGGACGCTTGCAGACTTAAAAGGTGGACGAGAAAAAGGCACTTATGGAATATTAGACAGAGAACGTAAACAGGTCAAACACATTTACGAGACGATCAAAAACCTTTATGCCAAAGACCCAAAATTGCTTATAATAGATTCAAAGACTGGCTATAAACACGGTGAAAAGATGGAAGTTGATCTATGGACATTTAATCGCCTTGAAAAAGGCATAAAAGGCTGTAAAATTCATTGGTGGATAAATGGCAAAGACGGCAAATTAGCAGAGGGAGATTTTGTGACTGATGTAAAGCCCGATTCTGCAAAAAAGATAGGCACAATCTCATGGCAGATACCAGATAACACATCAGGCTTTCATTCCTTGCTTTGCACTATGACAGACTCAAAAGGTGATCTATTGTTTATTAATGATTATTATTTTGATGTGGATAAACCAGAAGCGCCAGGGATATTATGGGTCAAAGTTGTAGATAAAGACGATAATCCATTATCAGATGCAACCGTTGAGATCGGCGGATTTACGAGAGTAACTGATGTTTTCGGTAGAGTGCCATTTCTCTTGCATACTGGCAGATATGAAGTTACAGCCAAAGTTAAAGGGAAAATGCAGAAATCAGAGGCAGAAGTGGAGATCGGACAGACATCAGAGATAACTATGAGGTTTTGACAGAAATTTAAACAATGAATTTGTTAGATTCAAGGATAAAAGCAATAGAAAAAACAAAAGCTCCAGAGGAGCGAAATATAAAAACAAGTATAGTTAAAAGTTAAAGGTTAAAGGTTAAAAGTTGACTGATCACTGATTACTGATCAATGTCATTTTGAGCGAACAGAGAAATCTCAAGAAAGACCCTTCACTTCGTTAGAGACCCTTCACTTCGTTCAATGTGACACATAAATTTCATTTTGATAGAGTAGAGAAATCTCATTGCTGAAAGGAGAAAAAATTGACAGATAAAGATAAATCAATCCTCCGTGATTTAGCGAAACGTTACCTTGATATATGCAATAAGCCAGAACAACAAGAACGACGAAATAGATGGAGACTGCATAACAGCTTTAAGGGTGATAGACCACTTATTTATATCCGAGCCTTTGCTTGGCACGAAATGCCCGAGTCTGTATGTCAATGTGAGGATGGTTTGGCGAGGAGTTATGAAAACTTTTTTAGGTCTCATCTTTTTTGGGATACGTTTGATGATGACTCAATTTTTGAGCCTTGGATAACCGTTAACGCGGTCTATAGGGGCGCTGGTTGGGGAATTGGCGCTAAAGTAATAAGCCCAAATGTAAGTGGCGGTGCATGTAAGTTTGATTATCCAATAAAAGAGTTGGACGATATAAAAAAGATGCAAACTCCGAGACATGAAATTGACGAAGAAAGGACTGCGGAGAACGTTCAACGAGTATATGATATATTAGGCGACATTATAACAATAAACGTTGATCGCGGTCCTGCACATAGGATGTGGAGTGCAGATATTTCTACCGATCTCGGTCACTTACGAGGAATAGAGAATTTCATGTTGGATATGAGCGATAACCCAGAATGGCTTCATAAGTTGGTCTCATTTATGTCAGAAGCGATACTTAATATGCACGATCAGGCAGAAATAGCAGGAGATTGGGGACTTTGTAATCATCAAAATCAAGCTATGCCATACGCAGAGGAATTAGAGGACCCAGCACCAAATCATAACGGAGTAAAACGAAGTCAGTTGTGGGGCTATATGGCAGCACAAGAGTTTGCATTAGTCTCACCAGCTATGCACTATGAATTTTTGCTTCAATATCAAATCCCAATTTTGAGCAAGTTCGGTCTTACCGCTTATGGTTGCTGTGAAGACCTTACACATAAAATTGACATATTAAGAAAAATTCCAAATCTCAGACGTATCGCAGTTTCTCCGTTTGCAGATGTCGCCAAATGTGCGGAACAGATCGGCAGAGACTATATAATGAGCTATCGTCCAAGCCCCGCTGATATGGTCGGCTATGGCTTTGACGAAGATCGGATAAAAAGAATTCTCAAACGAGACCTCTCTGCTTCAAGGCATTGTCACGTTGACATTACATTAAAAGATGTGGAGACAGTGCAAGGGGACCCTAATCGCATACGTAATTGGGTGAAATTAGCCCGTCAGGTAATTGATGAGGTCTATGGATAAGAAAATATCTTGAATTCTATAAAAGCGGAAGTTTTATCGGTTCGCCTGTTTCATAACACATCAAACAAGCAAAGGCGATCTCATGTGTTAAAACCGCATCTTCAAGATTGCAATGAGATTCCTTATCATTTAATATGCAATCTACGAAATGATCTACCTCTGCTTGAAATGGATGATGTCTAACATCTCCGCTTTCAGGCATAATCGTCGGTATTTCAACCCAGCCAGTTTGACCCGGGTATTTATGCGACCATATACGGTTATCCTTTACTGAGCCTCTGTCTCCGAAAATCTCAATTGGGAAAGAGTAAGGCATTATACATTCAGAATTAGTTGAGAATTTTCCTAATATATCATTATCAAACTTGACGAGTCCGATCTCAAATGCTTCATATTCTAATGGTTTAGCTCCGTCTCGCCATCTATGGGCATCTTTAACATAAGCCTCTGTCTTTCCCATACGAAAACCGCCTTTATATGCGAAAACCTCAATCGGCTTTGCAGACTTATATCTACCGCGACCAGCAAACCATCTTAGAGCATCAATAGCATGGACACCGCCAACTAATGATGCACTTACGCCAGTTTCTTTTTTCCGAACCGCTTCATATCCCGACCACCAGCTATTAATATAATTCTGATAATCTACCTCAACAAAGTATATATTGCCAAAGGCGTTATCAGCTATCATTGCTTTTAGTGTCTCAAAAAGCGGATTCCAACGGAGGACAAACCCAACAATTGTCTTCACATTAGCTTTTCGGACAGCATCTCTCATAGCTTTTAGCTCATCAAGATTTATGGCAACAGGTTTTTCTATGACTATATGTTTCTTTGCTTCTGATGCGGATATTGTATTTTCACAATGGAGATGCTGTGGAGTGCAAATAGCGACAATATCAACGTTATCTTGTTTTAGTGCCTTTTCATAATCAGTATATAATTCAACATTTTTTAAGCCTGCTTCCTCTACACGTTGTTTACAGCTTTCAATTCTGCGACTGGAAATAGCGACAATTTCAGTATTTGGATTATTGTTGAACGCTTTAATATACTGCGTAGAGATGCGTCCTGCACCATGAATTAAGACTCCAAGTTTTTTATCAGACATAAGATTCTCCTAATTGACACTAAATCTTGTTAATTCAAAAGATTATATCGGCTTGCTTGTTATAAGACCAATACCTCTGCCTTTCTCGCCGACAGCACAATAAAACATATAGAATGTGTCATTTTGATCGTTGTAAACTAATGATACTTTGTGAGCATAGGTTTTGTCTAACCCGCTTGGATTTCCACCAGCTTTATATAACGGTTCTGGATGTGATTCCCAATTGAGCAAATCCTGCGAAAATGCGATCATTATATGCGCCCCGCCTCGTCCTACGCCGAAATAGAACATGACCCAATGATCGCCATCTTGAAACACCTTCGGATCGGAGCAAAACTTCTCGTCATAGCCTCCGGGTCTATTGCGGACAATCGGATTTCCGGGGTAGCGATACCAAGTAAGCATATCAGTTGAGGTAGCGACTCCTGTCTGTTCAATCACACCATTAGCAGCATTATAAAAGTTCCAGAATTTCCCCTCATGTTCTAATAGCCATGGTTGATAAATACAATCCTTTTCCCATTCGCTTGCACCTTTTATTGAAAGTATCGGATAATCAGAGGCACGATGCCAATTGACCGCGTCTTCACTCCAAGCGGCACCTTGCGCCCCGGGTCTTATCTCATATCCGCCCTGTTTAGGATAACAGCCATAAAGGACCCAATATTTATTATTCCACTTTTTAAGTGTCCTAGGGGCTTTGATGTCGTAAGATTCAAATAAAGCACCGCCAAAAGTAACTCCGCCATAGTCAAAAGCACCCTCTTTGCCAAATCCCATAACAAGCCCTCTTGGCTCCCAATTGATAAGATCATCACTGACTGCCAATGCGGTCTGATAACCCCGTCCATCAAATCCTGTGTACCACATCTGCCATTGATCGTTTAGTTTCCATACTAACGGACAATCAACCAAAGAGAAGTTTAAGCCATCTCTTGGGCTTGGATGGACGACAAAATCCGGGTAGTAATGCCAATTACGATATGGTTCGGATAGTTGATCAAGCCTTTTCCTTCTGGTCTTCTCATCATCTTCTAACCAATCGGTTATTTTTGACTTGATTTTATCGCTAAATTTTTTCCCGATCTCAAGCCAATCACTTCCCGCTTCTACACCTGCGACATTAGCTATCTGTTCTCTGATTCTGGCGTCAGTTTTTTTGCCTATCGTTATCCAATCGTCATCTTTTTCAGCACCAGCCCATTTGCTTATAGCGGATTTAACGCGGTCTTCTGCGGTTTTGCCAAGCTCAATCCAATTCGCATCTGGATGTGCTCCTGCCGCTTTCGCCATTTGTGATCTGATCTTTGCTTCAATTTTCTTGCCCGTCTCTACCCAATTTTGAGGTTCGCCTGATTTGGCTATTTGCTTTATTTCTTGCTTAATTAATTGCTCAATTTTTTGACCTATATCCTTCCATTCGTCCCATTCGCTTTTTTTCTTTTGATCTTCCATAGCAATTCCCTCCTGATTAAGATTTAATTTAGTAAATTATTAGATTTCATGTTCTGCCTGTATCTTATTATTTTTTCGTTATTGACGACCTATCAGCGATGTAAACCCTTTTCATTACATCGCCTTGTTGAATTTGATTGACGACATCCATACCTTCTATGACCTGTCCAAAAACAGTGTATTGACCGTCAAGATGTGGTTGAGGTTCAAAGCAGATATAAAATTGGCTTCCAGCAGAATTCGGCTCCGTTGTCCTAGCCATAGCGACGGTTCCAGCGACATGTTTTCGTGAGTTTAACTCATCTTTGATAG
>Ga0078972_1010035_pt1 | contig 18082 bp, 15 predicted proteins | sample YelNatPaOPGAMG01_FD_67568 | JGI IMG/M metagenome (GOLD analysis project Ga0078972, IMG submission 67568) | Hot spring thermophilic microbial communities from Obsidian Pool, Yellowstone National Park, USA - OP-RAMG-01 (SPADES assembly) (version 2) | ecosystem: Environmental > Aquatic > Thermal... | reverse complement strand
TTCGCATGTGACCGGAGCGGAACCTCTTTACCGTCCCGACGCTGTGCCGGGCAGGCGCGGAGCCGGCTTGCCGGCTGTTACCGGGCGTGCGCTGGTCAAGTGTGGTTATGTTACCAGCGGCAGACCGGAAGCTGACGAGCCCAGGAGGAGACACATGAAAGAGCAGAGAGCGACCGACATCCTGATGGCCGAGCACCGCGGCATCGAACGCATGCTCGACGTGGTGGAGGCGGCAGCAGCGCGCCTGGAGCGGGGCGAACCGTTGCCGCGCACCCTCTTTGCCGACGCGGCCACCTTCTTCGCCAACTTTGCCGACCGCTGCCACCACAGCAAGGAAGAGAAGCACCTCTTCGCCACCATGGCCCAGCGGGGCGTGCCCGTCGAGGGCGGGCCCATCGGCGTCATGCTGGCCGAGCACGAGCAGGGGCGCGCCTACGTGCGCACCCTGCGCGAGGAGGGGCGCAAGTACGCCGAGGGCACCCTCCACGACCCGAGCAGGCTCGTCGAGGCGGTGCGCGGCTACGTGGGCCTCTTGCGCCAGCACATCGTCAAGGAAGACCGCATCCTCTACCCCCTAGCCGACCGCCTGCTCGGCCCCGAGGACCAGGCGGCGCTGGTAGAGGCCTGCGAGCGGGTGGAGCGCAAAGAGATCGGCCCGGGCCAGCACGAGCGCTTCCACGCCATGATCGGGCAGCTCGAACGCGAGCTGGCGGCGCAGCGTGCCTGAGCGCCCGCTCGCGCCTCAGGAGGACGGCGCCTGCCTCCTCTCGACCAATTCCAGGGCCGTCAGCGCGTCGTCGAGTTCCTCCATCAGGCGCTGGATCACGCCGTGCAGCTCGGCCGCCTGGTCGACCTCCTCGGGCAGGGCCAGGCGCCTGAGGTCATCGCCAGCGGCCTGCACGGCGCGGGCCACGCGCTCGCGGATGGCCTCAACCTGGGGTTCATCTGCCATGTTGCCTCACCCGTGCGCAAGGGGCCCCGTCGGGCCCCTTGTGATTCCCCGGCGATGGGCGGCGCACGTCAAGCGCCCCTCGCCGGCAACAACCCGTGGGCCGAGAGCGAGTCTAGCACAGCTCGCGCCACACCGCCAGCCGGCTGCCCCAAGGGGGTGTATCCCAGAACCGTCGGCGAATCCGCTGGCCACCGTCGCCGTGAGGGTCATTCTGAGTATCCCAGGGTCGCGCAGCCCTGCGCCCGGTGGAGGAACTGGCTGCGACCAGGGGTGGCAGCCGGGCTTCTCGCTGGGCCGGCATCCGGCTCCAGCCCCTGGCTGGGGGGTTTGGCACCGGGTGGAGTGCGGAGCGTGTAGCCCGGTCCCTGGCCCGGCGGAAGCGTAGGGCCGCGTTTCCCAACCCGGCCCCGCGCCTGCCTCACAACCACGGGTTCTGGCCCGGCACCTGGTACTTGCGCTCGATGCGCTGGCGCAGGAAGAGCTTGAATGACAGGAGGTCCACATAGGTCTCGGCCTGCATCTGCAGACGCGTGCCCATCTGGCCCACGAACTCGTGCATCTCGGGCAGCCAGGCGCGGTCGCTCGCGATGGGATAGTCGTGCAGCTCCACCCATACGTGGCGCCAGGGGCCCTTGTACAGGTGGCCCCGACGGCCTTGGGCGTCGCACGCCCAGGGCAGTTGCAGGCGCCTGGCCACCTCGTGGCAGGGCAGGAAGTAGAAGGCGTTCTCGCAGTGCACAGCCCCCTCCTGCGCTATTGAGCTCCCTCCTTCCAGTCTATACCTTCGCGGCCGCGCTCCGCAAGGCCCTTTCGCCCCTCCCTCCCCGGCCCGTTGGTACCCCCGGCCGATGTGCGGTTCCCGCCTTTGTCGGGTAATCTGCTGACGAAAAACGGCGCCAACTCCCTACATATGTCCGGTTTTCGCTTGACAGCGTAGGGTCTTTTGTGATATGATAAGCAGGGAAGTGGAAAACTACACAATCCCCACATTGGCGTCACCGGCGGCGCGTGTCGTGTGGCCAAAGCGTGTGTTTGGCTGCTGCACCCGGTTCTCTAAGGAGCATGGACTATGAAACTCAGTCGACGCGCTTTCGTCAAGCTCTCGGGGGCCTCCATCGGCAGCCTGCTGCTGCCGAGGGGCATTGCGGCGGCCGAGGAGGTGCCGCGCTTCCACCTCCACAAGCCTGTGGGCGAGAAACAGACCATCTGCCCCTACTGCTCGGTGGGCTGCGGCCTGCTCATCGCCACCGACCACAACGGCCGCATCATCAACTCGGAGGGCGACCCCGACCACATCATCAACCGCGGCGCCCTCGACCCCAAGTCGCTCTCCGTCCGCCAGCTCGCCAACAGCCCCCTGCGCCTGCACAAGCCCCTCTACCGCGCCCCGGGGGCCAGCTCGTGGCAGGAGATGAGCTGGGAGGAAATCCTGCCCCTCATTGCCGACCGCATCAAGAGGACCCGCGACGCGACCTTTGAGACGAAAGAGGGCGATGTCACGGTCAACCGCACGCGGGCCATCGGCTTTCTGGGCGGGGCAGCCAACAACAACGAGGATTGCTACCTGGCGGCCAAACTGGCCCGTGCCCTCGGGCTGGTGTACATCGAACACCAGGCGCGGATATGACACTCGGCCACAGTTGCCGGTCTCGGCAACACGTATGGCCGCGGCGCCATGACCAACCACTGGGTGGACCTCAAGAATTCGGATTGCGTGTTGGCCATCGGCTGCAACCCGGCCGAGAACCACCCGGCCTCGATGGCCTGGATCAACCGCGCCCGCGACGAGCGCGGCGCCAAGTTGCTCGTCGTCGACCCGCGCCTGACCCGCACCGCCGCCGTGGCCGACCTGTACGCGCCGCTGCGCCCTGGCACCGACATCGCCTTTGTGGGCGGGCTGATCCACTACATCCTCGAGAACAACCTGTTCCACCGCGAATATCTGGTCCACTATACCAACGCCAGCTTCCTGGTCCACCCCGACTTTAAGGGGCCCGCCGACCTGGATGGTTACTTCTCGGGCTATGACCCCGCCAAGCGCGCCTATGACCGCACCACCTGGGCCTACCAGCTCGACGAGCAGGGCAACCCCAAGGCCGACCCCACCCTCGAATCGCCCCAGTGCGTCTTCCAGATCCTCAAGCGCCACTACGCCCGCTACACGCCCGAGATGGTCGAGCGGGTCTGTGGCACGCCCCGCGACCAGTTCCTGGCCCTTGCCGCCGAGTATGCCAAGACGGGCCAACCCGGCAAGGCGGGCGCCGTGCTCTACGCCATGGGGCAGACCCAGCACACGGTGGGCTCGCAGAACGTGCGCGTGCTGGCCATCCTGCAGCTCCTCTTGGGCAACATCGGCCTGCCTGGCGGGGGCGTGAACGCGCTGCGCGGAGAATCGAACGTGCAGGGCTCCACCGACATGGGCCTGCTCTACCACACCCTCACCAGCTACCTGGCCACCCCCACCGCGGCGGCGCACCCCAGCCTGAAGGCCTACCTCGAGCGGCAGGTCAAGGCCGCCGGCAAGGGCTACTCGAAGAACACGCCCAACTTCCTGATCAGCCTGCTCAAGGCCTACTGGGGCGACGCGGCCACCGAGGCCAACGACTATTGCTACGACTATCTCCCCAAGGTTAGCGGCGACTGCTCGTGGATCAGCCTCTTCCACGCCATCGAGGCCGGAACCATCCAGGGCCTCTGGCTGATAGGCCAGAACCCCGCCGTGTCGGGGCCCAACTCGCGCTTCGAGCGACAGGCCCTGGGCAAGCTCAAGTGGATGGTCATCCACGAGCTGTTCGAGACGGAGACGGCCGCCTTCTGGAAGGCACCCGGCGTGGACCCGGCCACGGTGCAGACGGAGGTCTTCCTCCTGCCGGCAGCCGACGCGCTGGAGAAGGCCGGCTCCATCGTCACCAGCGGCCGGCTGATCCAGTGGCGCCCTCAGGTGGCCGCCAGGCCCGAGCTGGCCCAGGAAGACATCTGGATCCTCGACCGCATCTACCGCGCGCTGAAGAAGCGCTACCAGGCCGAGGGCGGCGCCCTGCCCGAGCCGATCGTGCAACTGGCCTGGGACTATGGCGACCCACCGGCCGCCACCGCCGTGGCCAAGGAGATCAACGGCTTTTACACCCGCGATGTCAAAGATGCCTCGGCCACGGCCGCCAAGGGCGACCTGCTCTCGACCTTTGCCCAACTGCGCGCCGATGGCTCGACCGCCTGCGGCGCCTGGGTCTACGCCGGCTACTACTACCCCCGCGACGATGGCACCGGCGTAATCCTGCCCTCCTGCATGCGCCGCGGCACCAAGGACCCCGGCGGCCTGGGCATCTACCCCTACTGGGGCTGGGTCTGGCCGGCCAACCGGCGCATCATCTACAACCGCTGCTCGGCCGATAGCCAGGGCCGGCCCTGGGCCAAGGATAAAGCCCTCATCTGGTGGGACGGCAGCAAGTGGACCGGCTACGACGTACCCGACTTTGGCGTCACGACCGACCCTGCCAAGCCCGGCGGCGACGACGCCTTCATCATGCACCCCGACCTCAAGGCCGCCCTGTTCAGCGGCCTGAACGAGGGCCCGTTGCCCGAGCACTATGAGCCCGTGGAAAGCCCGGCGCGCAACCTGCTCTCAGGCGTGCAGAGCAACCCCGTCGTCAAGCTGTGGGACGCGGCCAGAGGCCAGCCCATCGGCGACAACCTGGGCGACCTGAGCCAGTTCCCCATCGTCGCCACCACCTTCCGCGTCACCGAGCACTGGCAGGCCGGGGCCATGTCGCGCAACCTGCCCTGGCTGGTCGAAGTCCAGCCCGAGATGTTTGTCGAGATGAGCCCCGAGCTGGCCCGAGAGAAGGGCATCGCCAGCGGCCAAACGGTCATCGTCCGCTCGGCCCGCGGCGAGATTAGGGCAGTCGCCGTCATCACCCGGCGCTACAGGACCCTGCGCCTGTGGGATGCGGCCAGCAACGGCTTCCGCGAAGTGCACCAGGTGGGCATGCCCTGGCACTTTGGCTGGGCGGGCCTGGCCACCGGCGCCAGCGCCAACGACCTGACCCCCCACGTGGGCGATGGGAACACCATGATCCCCGAGTACAAGGCGTTCCTCGTGGACATCCGGAGGGCATAGCATGACCAAGGCCATACTCATCGACACCACCCGCTGTACAGCCTGCCATGGCTGTCAGGTGGCCTGCAAACAATGGAACGACCTGCCGGCCGAGGAGACGCACAACGAGGGCAGCTACCAGAACCCCATCCGCCTCTCGGCTCAGACCTGGACGCTGGTGCAGATGCGCGAGGTGGAGTATCAGGGCAAGCTGTACTGGAGCTTTCTAAAGCGCCAGTGCATGCAGTGCCTGCATCCGGCCTGTGTCTCGGCCTGCCCGGTGGGTGCCATGCACCGCACGCCGGAGGGCATCGTCGTCTATGACGACTCGCGCTGTATCGGTTGCCGCTACTGCATGACGGCCTGCCCCTTCCGCATCCCCCGCTTCGAGTGGGATAAGCCCCTGGGCTACATCCGGAAGTGCCACTTTTGCTACGACCGCCAAGCCGAGGGCCTGCCGCCGGCCTGTGTGAAGACCTGCCCGTCGGGGGCGCTACAGTTTGGCGAGCGCGAGGAGATGATCGCCACGGCCGAGGCCCGGCTCAAGGCCCAGCCCAGCCGCTACTACCCGCACCTCTATGGCAAAGAGGAGGGCGGCGGCACGAGCGTGCTCATCCTCTCGGCGCTGCCCTTCGACCTCTTGGGGCTGCCCACCCTCACTAGCGAGCCGGTGGCGGTGCCCCAGAGCGCGCTGGCTCCCTTCGAGTACCTCGGCCAGCCCACCCTGGGCACCGAGCCGGTCACCCAGCTCAACGATGAGCTTGCCCACGTCGGCACGCCGGCCATTGCCCTGGGCGTCACCGCCATCCTGGCCGGCATGCAGTGGTATGGCAGGCGCAGGGCCAGGCTCGCGCAAGAAGCGACAGGCCATGCCCACACTACGAAGGAGCGCAAGCCATGACGACCCGGCGCAGTGAACTGAGGAGCGTGCTGCCCATCTCGTGGGCCGAGGCGGCCATACTGGTGGCCCTGGCCGCCATCGCGGCCCTGGGCCTGGGCGCCGCAGTGTTGCGCTTTATGCGCGGCCTGGGGGCCACCACCGGCCTCAGCGACGCCTACCCGTGGGGCATCTGGATCACCTTCGACGTGTTCATCGTGCCCTTTTCGGCGGGGGCCTTTACCCTGGCCGCCGTCGTCTACCTGCTCGACGACGAGCGCTACCACGTCTTGGTGCCGCCGGTGGTGCTGGCCGGCCTGCTCGGCTACGCCATGGTCTGCGCCGTGCTGCTGGTCGACCTGGGCCTGCCCCACCGCTTCTACAACATCATCGCCTTCCTCAACCCCAAGTCGTTCATGTTCGAGATCAGTTGGTGCGTGATGCTCTACCTGTTGGTCCTGGTCCTCGAGTTCAGCCCGGTAGTGCTCGACAGGCTCGGCTGGGAGGGGCCGCATCGCCTGGTCCGCGCCTTCACCATCGTCTTTGTCAGCGCCGGCATCATCCTCTCCAGCCTGCACCAGTCGTCGCTGGGCTCGATGTGGCTGCTCCTACAGGCCAAGCTGCACCCCCTGTGGTGGACGCCCATCCTGCCGCTGCTCTTCCTGATCACGGCGGTGGCCGGCGGCCTGTGTATGGTCATCTTTGTCTCGGTGCTGGCTGCCAGGGTCTATGGTCGCCCCGTGCACACCCACCTGCTGGCCAACCTCGCCCGGGCGGTGGCGGCGATCCTTCTGCTCTACGGGGTGCTCAAGCTCGCCGACCTGGCTCTGGCCGGCGAGCTCGGCCTGCTCTTCCGGCCCGGTGCGTTGACCCTGCTGTTCTGGGCCGAGGTGGTGCTGGGCATTGTGGCGCCCATCGTGATCTTTGCCTGGCGCAAGCTGCGCGAGTCGGATGGCGGCCTTCTCTTGGGCGCCATCGTCGGCCTGCTGGGGCTGGCCCTCAACCGCGCCAACGTCAGCATGTTCGCCATCTGGCGCCCGGCGGGCACCATCTACCGGCCCAGTTGGATGGAGGTGGCGATCCTGGCCGGCGCCCTGGCCGGGGCCACCCTCGTCTTTGCGCTGGCCGCGCGCCTGTTGCCGCTCCTGGGTCCGGCCGACGGGGAGCAAGGGGCATGAGCGGGCAGAGGGTCAGCGCACCGGCGCCGAGCCGGCTCCTGGAGGGAGGCGACGCCTCGACCCTCGAGCGCCTGGCCCAGGCGGGGCGTTCAGAGCCGGGCCTGCGCCACCTCGTGCCCTTCTGGAGTGCGCTCTACCGGGTGCTGTTCGCCGAGCGCGCCAGGCTGGCTGCGGCCCACGGCGCCTTCGCCTGGAGCCTGCAGCGCGACCGCCTGCTGGCGGGCCAACCCCAGCTCAGCCGCGCCGACCTGCCGCTGGCGGCCCACGCGTTGGCCGCCTGCGTGCAAGAGTTGGCCCGGGCCTGGCAGCGCCACGACCCGGCCAGCTCCTTGCCCGCCGGCGAGGACTGGCTGGCCCGCGCCGAGCAAGCCCTGCGCGACCCGACTCTGGCGCCCGGCCAGCGCCGTGAGCTGGGCTTCGCCGACACGCTCGCCGCCCTGTCGCTGGTGCCCTACCTGGAGTGGGCTGCGGCGGGCATCGCTCCCACCCTCGAAGGCGAGCTGGAGGCCTGGGGCCGAGGGCTGTGCCCCGTCTGCGGCGGGCTGCCCGACCTGGCCATCCTGGCCGGCGACCCGGCGGCGCGCCACCTGGTCTGCTCGCGCTGCAGCACGCCCTGGCCCTACGCCCGGGTAGGCTGCCCCTTCTGCCGCGACGCCGGGCAGCAGGCCTACTATGCCGATGGGGATGGGACACATCGGCTGTACGTCTGCCCGCGCTGCCGGCGTTATCTGAAAACCGTGGTCGCTGCCGGTGAGCGCCGCGTGGACCCCTGGGCCGAGCGGCTGCTCACCATGGGCATGGACCTGGCCGCCCTCGAAGCCGGCTATGGCCCGGGCCAGAGGTGATACGGCCGAAACACAGCCGGCGACCCACATGCGGTTCCGAGCACACTGCCCGGCAGCCTGCGCCTCGTGCGCAGGGCGTAGCGCATCTCACGCATCAGGAGGTAGGTATGGCTATCACGGAACAGGCCGCCCGCCGCGAGGGGCGGGGCCTCGTGCGCACCATCGCCTTTTCTCTCATTGCGGTGGTGCTGCTGGCGGGGGGAGGGGCGCTCTTCCTGAGCGACACCGCCGCCGCCGGCTATGGCATCTGGGTCTTTGTGTGGGGGCTGGCCTTCCTGCTGGGCGCCCTCGCCCCCTCGGAGGGCAGGGCAGCCTGAGCGGGCGGCGCCGTTCACATCCATGGCCGCTTGTCACTCTGAGCGACCCGGCCGCAGGCCGGGGAGCGAAGAGTCCTCGCCCCAGCCACGGCCGCGCCGGGCGGGGCAGGGCCGCCTGTGGGAGAAGGACTCTTCGCTTCGCTCAGAGTGACAGGTCTTGCGGCCGCGCCGGGCGGGGCAGGGCCGCCTATGGGAGAAGGACTCTTCGCTTCGCTCAGAGTGACAGGTCTTGCGGCCGCGCCTGGGTGGGGCAGGGCCGCCTGTGGGAGAAGGCCTCTTCGCTTCGCTCAGAGTGACAGGTCTTGCGGCCCCACCACATAGATGGGGCTGCTCCAGGCCTGGGCGCCATCCACCTGCCGCACCACGACGTAGTAGGGAGTGGTGCCGGGGCGCAAGGCCTCGTCGGCCCACACCAGCTCGGCCTCTCGGCGCCCGCTGCCCGCTGGGCGCGCCTCGGCCCGCACGTACAGGCCGTCGCCCCCCAGGTCCTGGCGGAAAGGCAGGGCGTCGAGGGGGATCTTGAGGTCGGCCATGGGCGCGTACCAGTCGAGGCGTGCGCCAGGCCCGGCCTCCAGCTCTAGCAGCAGGCCGTTCTCGTTGCCGGCGGTCAGCGAGCGCCAGCTCAGCGCCTCCTCGGTTTGGAGCACGATGCCGCGAGCGGCCGAGTCGAAGCCGTAGGGGATGGCGCGCTTGATGCGCGCCCCGTGGGCGCGCAGAGTGCCATCCCAGGGCACGGCGCGTGGCCAGTCGCGGGCCATGGCGCCGCCCCAGGCCACCCGCACCCAGCCGGGCAGGCCCGGGTCGGCCTCGGGCCAGCGGTAGGCCAGCTCGAGGCCGCGGCGGATATCGATGCACTCGATCTCCGCCGTGCCTGCCACCCGTACGGCCAGCGTGGGCGGCCTCTCGGCCTGGTACGTCTCGCCCATCGGGTGGCCGTCGGCATCCACCCAAAGGAGGATGCGCGGGCCGCTGGTGGCGTAGCAGCGGCGGGCGCGCAGCGCCTCCCAGATGGCCTGGCGCGTGCGGGCCTGGGCGTAGGCGCAGGTCAGCCCGCCGCGGGTGGGCCGGTCGCCATCGCCGGGCCACGACAGGCCCGGCCGGCCCTGCACGTCGCCGCTCGTCGCTACCACCCCCACCCGATAGCCGCGTTCCAAGGCTTCGTGCAGCAGCCAGGGTGAGGAGCCCCAGCCCGACCAGACTTCCACCAGCCCCTCCAGCGCCGGGTCGTGGTAATCGAGGTTGGGCGCAGGCCCGCAGCCCCCGGCGACGATGAGCGCCTGCCGGCCCGCCAGGGCTGCATAGAGGCCGGGCAGGGGGTAGCAGCCCTGCTGCAGTGGGTTGCAGCCGCGCAGCTCGGCGGCATCGTCGGCCACCAGCACCAGCCGGCTGCCCCCACCGCACGTGTTGCCCGCCCAGCGGTAGCCCAGAAGCGCGGCGAAGCGCCCCGGCTCGTCGTGGGCACGCACCGCCTCCTGAACCTCGGCCCACTGCTCTGTGGGCACCTGGCAGGCGCGCGGCTGCGGAGCGCAGTAATCGAGCCCAGCCACGTCGCGCGCAAAAGCCAGATACTCGGCCGCCGTGCCGGTGCCGCCGGCCTCGGCGGTCTCGCCGCCCAGGTCGCCCCAGAGGGGGAGCAGGGCGCCCTCTCGGCGGGGCCTCACCTCCATGGGGTTGCTCTCGCCCTCCAGCCCTGCCGCCACATCGCTGGCCCGCAGCCGGTAGAGGCCGGGCCGGTCGAGGCGTAGCCCGCCGATGCGCCGCACGCCGCCATCGCCGGGAGCGAGGTCGATGGCGGTGAGGGTGGGGATGCCCTCGAGCACCACGTGGCCCGCGTACTCACGGGCCGGGTTCCCCCAGCGGTCCTCGGCGCGCAGCGTCAGCGCAAAGGGCTCGCCCGGCGCCACCTGCGAGGGCACCACCAACACCAGCCGCTCGGCCGGGCCCGGCACGATATCGGCCACCGGCGAGGGCACGGCCACGTGCTGGCCACTGCCGAAGGGATCGACCACGATGCGGAACTCGTGCTGTCGCTGGGCAAAGGTCTGCGCTCGCACCCCCGGCGAGCCTCCCTCGGGGTCGCCCAGGTCGAAGACCAATGTCTCGCCCTCGGCCAGGCCCCACTGGGCCACATCCACGATCACCGCCTTTGTCCACGGGTAGGCGTGGCCTCGCGGCTCGTAGCGCCACGCCAGGCGTACACGGCCGGGCGCCTTGACCGTCACAAAGTTCTCGGCATAGGGGTCACGGCCTTGCAGGGGTGGCCAATCGCTGGCCGCGCGAAAGAGGAGCTTGAGCGAGCCGCCGGCCGCCACGCCGTAGCGGCCCGCATGGTAGGTGATCTGCCAGCGCCCCAGCCGCCCGGCCACGATGGGCCCGGCGGGCGACATTTCGGCCCAGCCATACCAGGTGCGGATCTCGTCGTCGGCAAGCATGCATGCACCTCTGCGCTCTGGGGAATGTCGTCGGATTGTAGCCAGGAGAAGGGGCGACGTCAAGGCAGTATCATCGCGCCGCAAAGAAAAAGGGGCGGAGTTTCCTCCGCCCCTTTTCGTGTGACGCCGGTTCAGGCGAGGATCGCCTGCACCTCGTGGGCTTCGAGCGTTTCGCGCTCCATGAGTTGCTCGGCCAGCGCCTGGAGCTTGTCGTTCCTGCTGCGCAGGATCTCCAGCGCGCGTTCGTAGGCGCGGCCGATGATGCCGCGCATCTCGGCGTCGATCTCTTGCGCCACCTGCTCGCTGTAGTCGCGCTGTTCGGCGATCTCGCGGCCCAGGAAGACCAGCTCCTCCTTCTGGCCGAAGGTGCGCGGGCCGAGCTTCTCGCTCATGCCGTACTGGGTCACCATCACCCGCGCCATCTTGGTCGCCTTCTCCAGGTCGTCGGACGCGCCGGTGGTGACATCGCCAAAGGTCACCTCCTCGGCGGCGCGCCCACCCAGGATGCCGGCGATCATGTCTTCCAGCTTGGCCTTCGACTGCAGGTAGCGGTCATCCTCCGGCAGGCTCATGGTGTAGCCCAGCGCCATGCCGCGCGGGATGATCGACACCTTGTGCACCGGGTCGGAGTGGGCCAGGCTGGCCTGCACCAGCGCATGGCCCGCCTCGTGGAAGGCGATGATGCGCTTCTCTTCCTTGCTGATCAGCCGGCTGCGCCGTTCGGGCCCGGCCACCACGCGCTCCACCGCCTCCTGCATCTCACTCATGCCGATGGCCTTCTTGCCCCGGCGAGCGGAGAGGATGGCCGCCTCGTTGACCATGTTTTCGATGTCGGCGCCCGAGAAGCCCGGGGTCTCCTTGGCCAGGGCCATCAGGTCCACATCGGGGGCCAGCGGCTTGCCGCGCACGTGCACCTCGAGGATCGCCTTGCGCCCCATCATGTCGGGCCGGTCGAGCACCACGCGCCGGTCGAAGCGGCCAGGCCGCATCAGCGCCGGGTCGAGGATGTCGGGCCGGTTGGTGGCGGCGATGACGATCACCTTGGTGTCGGTGTCAAAGCCGTCCATCTCCACCAGGATCTGGTTGAGGGTCTGCTCACGTTCGTCGTGGCTGCCCCCCAGGCCGGCCCCACGGTGCCGGCCAACGGCATCGATCTCGTCCACAAAGATGATGCAGGGGCTGTTGCGCTTGGCCTGGTCGAACAGGTCGCGCACGCGGCTCGCGCCGACGCCCACAAACATCTCCACAAACTCGGAGCCGCTGATGGAGAAGAAGGGCACCCCTGCCTCGCCGGCCACAGCGCGCGCCAGGAGGGTCTTGCCCGTGCCAGGGGCGCCCACCAGGAGCACGCCCTTAGGGATGCGGGCGCCCAACGCCGTGAAGCGTTCGGGCTCGCGCAGGAACTCGACCACCTCGTGCAGCTCGTGCTTGGCCTCTTCCACGCCCGCCACGTCATCGAAGGTTACCGTCGGCTTGTCGCCGGTGAACATGCGAGCGCGGCTCTTGCCGAACGAAAGGGCCTGGTTGTTGCCGCTCTGCGCCTGGCGCAACATCAGCAGCATCAACCCGCCGAACAGCAGCACCGGTACCACATAGGTCAGAAGGCCGATCCAGTCCGCCCAGGGGCTGGGGTCTTCATAGATGATATCTTTGATGCTGCTCAGCTGATCCTGGGTGACGCCCAGGTTCTTCATCGTCTCGGTAAAGCCGGTGTCGGTCTCGGTGCGCGACACGAGCTTCTTCTCGGGCTCGCCGCTCAGCGTCACCGTCAGCCGGCCATCGGGTGCGATCAAGACCTTGTCAACCTGCTCTGCTTTGACATAGGTCGCAACCTTCTGGATGGAAACCTTGCTCGAGTTGTCAGAAGCAGAGAAAAAGTTGACAAAGAGGGCGACCACCGCCACCAGGATCAGGAGGTACACAAAACCATTCTTGTACCACGAAGAACTCACCCTGTGCCTCCAGCCACAATCCTTCCTCGCGGCCTCCTGCGGCCGCCAGGAACCTACTTGCCATGGATTATACCAGAATCCAAACCAAAAGGGAAGTGTTTGCCGGGGCAACGGAGTCAGAACCGCGCCGGCGCGGGGCATAGCCTGCCCGGCCTGGCCGCCAGGTCGGCATAGCTGATGAGTTGGGCGCCTCGGGCGCGCACGGCCTGGCGCACCTGCGGGCTGAGCAGCGCCGCCAGGTCGCCTGGGTTCGGCCCAAAGGGCCGGCCGAGGGGCTGCGTGCAGGGGTGGAAATAGAGCTCGGCCGAGCGCACATTGCGCGAGATGCGCCGCACCAGCCCCGCCACGAACGCCTCGTGCATCTGGCCGGTCTGCAGCAGGCCATAGACGCGGTCGGTAAAGGCGAGCGGGCTCCGGGCCAGGTGCCTCTCGGCCAGGCGGCAAAGGAGCGCGTAGGTCGAGGCCCAGGCCACCTTGCCGGCCAGCCGCTTGCGGTTCAGCCCCAGAGTCAGGCGCAGGTCGTCGCGCGGCAGGCGAATGCCCGGTGCGCCATAGCGCTCGGCCAGGGAGATGAGGATGGGGAAAACCGTCGGGTGCAGGTGCATCAGGTAGTGCCCGTCGACGTGGGCCAGAGGCAGGCCCGTATCGGCAAAACGCTCGAACTGGGCCGTGATCTCGCGCCACAACTCAGTGCGCAGCGCCGGGTCGAGAAAGAAACGCACCCCGGCCAGGAAGGGGTTGCGCGGGAGGAACCCCTGCGCATTCACCAGATGGGGCACCGCGCTCGCCGGCAGAGCCCCGCGCGCCCCCATCACTGCCACATGCAGGCCCACGGCCAGGGTGGGGTGCTCGCGCGCGCGGGCCACAGCGTCGTCGACCGCCTCACCGGTCACCATGAGGCTGGCACTGGTCAGCACGCCCTGCACGTGGGCGCGCACAACGGCGGCATTGATGCTGACGTCGCGGCCGTAATCGTCGCCGTTGAAGATGAGGCGCAGGTCGCCCACGATGCCCTCCCAGGGATGCCGCAAGCCCCGGCGTGGAGCAGGAGGCGCCGGGACGACGGGGATGGATCCGCGAAGGCACGCGTACCTCCCGATTATAACATCCGCCCCCACCCCTCACAAGGGCTGTTTGGGGGAGGGCGGGACTAGGCTTCTGAGCGTAGGCCCATGCCCGCACGGGTCGCCGTAGGTACGCATCTTGCCGCTGGAGCCAGAGAGCGCCTGACGGGAGGGACGGGAGCTGTTACGGGATCTATGGTTCGTGCAGCAGGCCGGCCTGCTCGCCATCCTCAGCGTCTTGACCCTGATCACCCTCAGCAACATGCGCGCACTGCGCCGGCTGGGCGAGCATCCCATGCCAGAGCGGCTGCCGCCCGTTTCCATCCTGGTGCCGGCGCGCAATGAGGAGGGCAACATCGACGCCTGCCTGCGTTCACTCCTGGCCCAACAGTACCCCGACTATGAGATCATCGCGCTCGACGACAACTCGGAGGACCGCACCGGCGCCATCCTGGCCGGGCTGGCCGCCCAATACCCGCGGCTGACGGTTGTGCAGGGCAGGCCCCTGCCCCCCGGTTGGCTGGGCAAGACGTGGGCCTGCCACCAACTGGCCGAGCGTGCACGGGGCGAACTCCTCCTCTTCACCGATGCCGACACCCGCCACCACCCGCGCGCCCTGGCCGATGCGGTGGCGGCCCTGCAAGCTGAGCAGGCCGACCTGCTTACGGCCTTCCCCAAGCAAGACACCGGCTCGTGGGCCGAGCGCCTGATGGTGCCCGCCATGATCTGGACCTTCTTCCTCTTCATGCCGCTGCGCCTGGCCTACCGCTCGCCGAGGCCGGAGCTTTCGGTCACCTGCGGCCAGTTTATGCTCTTCCGCCGCTCGGCCTATCGGGCCATCGGCGGGCACAAGGTGGTGCGGCACGAGGTAGCAGAAGATATGATGCTGGGCCGGCGCATCAAGGAGCACGGCCTGCGCTGGCGGGTGTTCGACGGCTGCGCGCGGGTGAGCTGCCACATGTACCGGGGCCTGCGAGAGGCTCTCGATGGCTTTGGCAAGAACCTCTTTGCCGGCTTTCGCTACAACATTTCGGCCTACGTTCTGGGCTGGCTCTTCGCAGCGGTGCTGGTGCTCGAACCCCTGGCCGTGCTGGCGCTGTCGCTGGCCGGAGTGCCCCTCGCCGCGCTCTCGCGCGGCCTGGCCGCCGCCTCCGTGGCCGCCATGCTGCTCATGGTGGGGATTTCGTACCCGCGCTTTCGTTTCCCGGCCTACCTGGCGCTCTTCTACCCTCTCACGCTCGTGATGTGTGCAGTCATAGCGGGTTACTCGCTGGCGCTTGCCCTCAGCGGCCGTTCGTACTGGAAGGGCCGGCAGATCGGCAGGCCCAAGATTCGCTGGTGGTGACAACCGACAATCGAGCAGAGGAGGAACACCATCCCATGGAGCCCACGTTCGTCGCCAAGGTCGGCCGACCCGCGCCGCACTTTGACATGCGGACGACCCGGAACCTCGAGACGCTGGAGGAGCGCGCCCACCTGTCGGACTACCGGGGGCAGTGGCTCATCCTCTTCTTCTACCCCGCCGATTTCACCTTCGTCTGCCCCACCGAAATCCGGGGCTTTCGCGATCACTATGAGCGCTTCCGTTCGCTCCGGGCCGACATCCTGGGCGTCAGCACCGACAGCGTCTACAGCCACCGCGCCTGGATCGAAACGCCCCCCGAGAAGAACGGCCTGGGCCCCATCCCCTTCCCCCTGGCCTCCGACATCACCAAAGAGGTGAGCCGGCGCTACGGCGTGCTCGACGAGGAGGAGGGGATGGCCCTGCGAGGCCTGTTCATCATCGACCCCGAGGGCGTCCTGCGCTACGAAGTGGTGCACGATATGGACATCGGCCGCAGCGTGAACGAGACGTTGCGCGTGCTGCAGGCTCTCGAGAGTGGCGGCCTCTGCCCCGTGGAGTGGCAGCCCGGCCAGGCGACGCTGCAGCCGGCGTAAGGGTGGCCACGAGAGGCGATACTGCTCGGGCGTTGGCCGGGGCAAGCCAGGAAGGGCGCGTATGAGCCGCAACTGGTGGATTCCCTGGCTGATCTTTGTCGCCCTGGCCATCGCGCTGGTGCTGGCCTTTCCCGAGGTCCAGCGCATCTTCATCCTGGCGCTGAGCGGCCGCTGGCAGTGGGTGTTGGCCTCTGCGGCCATCCTGCTGGGCCACTACATCGTCGATGCGTGGCTCTTCCAGGCCAGCTTCGACATTGTGGGGGTCGAGAGCCGGGTCTACCGGTTGATCCCGGTGGTGTTCGCCTCGCTCTTCGCCAACCTGGCCGGGGTGGCGGTGAGCGGAGCCATCTTTGTCGAGGATGCAGCGCGGCGCGGGCAATCGGCGGCGCGCGCCACCGCCGGCGTGCTCCTGGAGCTGATCTTCGACTATGTAACCTTCCTTCTCTTCCTGCTGGCCGGCATGAGCTACCTGGGGGTGCGCGGCGTGCTCGACGCCTACCAGCTCGCCGGCCTGGCCGCGCTGGTGGCCTTTATCCTGGTGCTGGCCGGGGCCCTCATCCTGGGGCTCAAGCGGCGCAGCCTGTTGCGGCGCATCCTCGAGTGGCTTCAGGGCCTCGTCAATCGCCTGGCCGCAAGGTTCGGCCGCCCGGGCCTCTTGCCCGAGGGTTGGGCGCGCGACAATGCGGCCAGCTTTGCCACCGCCGCCGTCGCCGCCCTTTCACTGTCGGAGCGCACGCCCGATGCGGCGGGCATCGGCATACTCTTTCACCTCCTCGAGTGGCTGGGCGCCTATGCCCTCTTTCCGGCCTTCAGCCAGCCCATCAGCCCGTTGGCCGCACTGGCGGGCTATGCCGTAGGGCGCACCTTCTGGATCATCGGCATCACCCCTCAGGGCATCGGCGTCGTCGAGGGCACCATGGCCCTCACCTACATCTCCCTCGGCGTGCCCGTCACCACCGCCGGCGCCATCGCCCTCGTCTTCCGCGGCCTCGATTTCTGGCTGCCCATGCTCGTCGGCGCCTTCTTCCTGTCGCGCATGGGGCTGCTGAGGCGGTGAACGCAGCCGCCGGCTCTGGAGATTGAGTTACAGAGACGCTGTCCAGGAGTCGTTGGCGCACATTCCAGATGTCGGCCAGGGCACGGGTTCGGCAACGCCGTTAGGCTGGCCCGTCATTCTGAGCGGCTCCCGCGGCCGCCTTTCAGCTCGGCGCCAGGAGAGCGAAGAATCCTTGCTGGCCACGGCGACACGGAGTGGTCTGTCGCCTCGGCGAGTAAGCGCCGGCCAACCCACCACCCCCCAGCGAGGGGCCGGGCCGGCAGAGGGCGGAGCCCGACACCCCGCCGCCACCCCTGACCGCAGCAAGTTTCTTCCCTCGGCACAGGGCTGCATGAGCCCTGGGATAGTGGGATAGTCAGAACGGCCGTCAAGGCGACGCTCGCTGGTCGCCACGCGGGTCGCCGGGGCGTGTAGGATCGCGATCGGACCGTCGCCACTGTGAGAGGCCCTGAGCGAAGAAGCCTGAATCCTGGCCGGCAGATTCGGCGACGGTCTTGGATACATCCATTACAGGGGGCAAATTGCGCGCACGGCGACAACGCGCTATACTCGCAGGGCTGGCGGAGAGCTCTGCAGCAGCCAGACGGCCGGACCAGGGATCACCCTGCTGCGGCCGAAGCCAAGTCCACCGCGGGGCCCGTGCAGAGCGCGGGTCCAGGTCGCACGACGAGCAAGGGGCGCGAAGCCGGGCGTTCCTCGGGTTTCGCGGCCAGGGCGCGGGCCGGGCCTCGGGTGCAGTTCATTCTGGGGGCAAGCCAGCGACCAGCGTTCTGGACAGGTGTGAGACCCATCCCCCCGGCCCCCTTCCCACTGCGGGGGGAGCCCTTCGATGGGGGTTTGGGGCGGGCGCTTTGCGCCCGCCCCAAACCCCCAAACCCTTGCCCCCCTGCTGGGGGTGGGGGCAGCACCATACACCGAATGCTGGCATACAGGCTTGCCCCCAAACGGAAGTGCACCCCGGGCCTCGGGCACTGCTGGACGCCCGGGCGTGCAGTGTGTCTGCCCACTGGGGGTGCCGGCCGCAGCAGCTTCGGCCGAGGCGGTCAGTCTTTCACCCGCACCGTGGCCTGCACCCGGTTTTCCTAGCGAGGCTCTCGGGTCTCACAGCTGCTGGCCCCGAGCAAAGCGGTGGAATGGAGTGGCGGCACGCAAGTGCAAGCACGCTGCCACTAGGCCCATGGGTGTGGAGATTGCCAGGAAAGACAACAATGGCTTCCTCCCTGCTCAGACACTCGCGCCAGGTCGCGTTTGGTATCTTTCTCTTTCTCTTTGCTGTTTACCTCCTGACCTACAGTGGCCGGATCCACATCGTCGACGAGGCCTACATGCTGGCCGCGGCCGAAAGCCTGGGCAAAGGCCGCCTCGACGTCAACC
>Ga0078972_1010034_pt1 | contig 18084 bp, 16 predicted proteins | sample YelNatPaOPGAMG01_FD_67568 | JGI IMG/M metagenome (GOLD analysis project Ga0078972, IMG submission 67568) | Hot spring thermophilic microbial communities from Obsidian Pool, Yellowstone National Park, USA - OP-RAMG-01 (SPADES assembly) (version 2) | ecosystem: Environmental > Aquatic > Thermal... | reverse complement strand
TTCCCTTTTATTTCCTGATAATCTTCATGACCCTTTCCTAAAATAAGTATTGTATCATCAGGTTTTGATGTCTTTATTCCAAATCTTATTGCCTCTTTTCTATCCTCAATAACCTCGTATTTTTTGTTTTCAATCCCCTCTGCTATCATTTTTATTATTTCAACAGGTTCTTCATCCCTTGGATTGTCAGAGGTTAAAATAATTCTATCAGCAAGATGCTCTGCGACCATTCCCATAAGTTTCCTTTTACCTTTATCCCTGTTTCCCCCTGCACCAAAAATCACAGTAACAGAACCTTTCGATAACTCTTTAACAGATGATATCACATTCACCATTGCATCAGGTGTGTGTGCATAATCAATAAAAATGTTGAATGGTTGTCCTAAATCTATTTTCTCAAGCCTTCCCTTAACACCTCTGAAACTTTCAATCCCCTCTTTTATTCTTTCAATATCCTTACCATTCATAATTGCTGAAGAAAATGCTGCAAGTATATTTGATGCATTATGCCTTCCAATGAGTGGAGAATTTATTTTCACCTCAATACCCATACCTCTAATAATCATATTTAATCCATTTATTGAAGAATTTATTATTTCCCCCTGAATATTTCCACCATTCAATCCATAAGTGATTATCTTTGATTTTGTTTTCTGGATTATATATTCTGTTGAAGGGTCATCATAGTTAAGGATTGCGAAACTATTTTCATCTAATTTTGAGAAGAAACTCGCTTTTGCATCCCTGTATGCCTCAAATGTTTTATGATAATCAAGATGGTCTCTTGTTAAATTTGTGAATATACCGAATTTAAAATCTATGAATTCAACTCTTTTCTGGACAACTGAATGTGAAGAAACCTCCATAATTGCAGTTTTAACACCTTTTTGGAGCGAATCATAAAGTATTTTGTTTATTGTTAATGAATCTGGAGTTGTATTTAATCCTTTTAAAAATTCATCCTTTATAAAATAACCAATCGTTGTTAGTAATGTTGCATCTTTATAAATACTTTTGAGTAAAAATGCTGTTGTCGTTTTACCATTTGTCCCTGTTATACCGAAAATTTTCATTTGTGATGATGGGTTGTTATAAAAATTTGAAGAGATTCTCGCAAGTGCTAATCTTGTATCGCTCACTTTTATATAAGGTTTTCTATCAATCTCTCTCTCAACGATAAAAAGGGAAGCACCGTTTTTATAAGCCTCATCTATGAAAGAATGACCATCAAGTTTTTCACCTTTTATAGCAACAAAGCAATCGCCATTTTTCACATTTTTTGAATCTATTTTTACCTCATTAATTTTTTCGGGTATTTCTCCAACAACCTCAATAAATTTTAGGTTATTTAGAATCTCTTTCGTTTTCATACGCTATACTCCTTAAAAATCTTTCCCTGTAATCTTTCAGTGTGATAATCCTCTCTGCTATTTCTTTGAAAGCTGGGCAGGCTATAACAGATGCTTTATGACTTCCAACAGGATTTTCAATAAAAACCCCTATAAGTAAACCATTATTTTCAGGGTTTATTATACCAATGAATGATGAAAGGTAATTTTCCCCTGAATACCCTGTGCTCTTTCCCTGTTCTCCTGTCCCAGTTTTACCAATAATTTTTACACCAGGGATATTTGCAAGTCTTCCTGTTCCATACTCAACAACCTTTTCCATAATGTTGATCACTTTTTCATTCATTTTTTTGTTCAATACTTTACAAACCTTTTCTTTCTTCCCTTCATAATAATTCAATTTTCCATCCGTTATTTTTTTCACTATCTGTGGTTTTAATCTGATACCATTGTTCCCAATTGCTGCATATGCATAAACTATCTGTGCTATTGTTGTTTTAAATCCCTGACCAAAGCATACATTTGCAAAATCTATTTTATATTTATAGTTTTCTGAAAATGGTTTTCCCGTAACTTCATTAGGAAGTTCTATCCCCGTCTTTGAAAAAAGACCAAATCTTTTTGAGATTTCTAAAATTTTTTTTGCGCCTATTTCAAAACCTATATTTATAAATCCTACATTACTTGAATTTGCAAAGGATTGAACAAAATTATATGCTGGATGATCATTTTCGTCCTTTAATACCTTATTATTAAATTTTTTCTTTTCATTTTTCTCACATACTATTTTTGATGTGTCTTTTTTTTCAAGGAGCCAACAGGCCGCAGGTATCAATTTGAATATAGAACCAGGTTCGTAATCCCTCTCTACAAAAGAGCTCATTTTCCATTTATCAGTTTCGTCTAATTCAGGAACATCTGCTAAACCAAGTATTTCGCCTGTTTCAGGATCAATAACAACACACAGAACATTTGATGCACCTGTTTTTTCCCTTGTTTTCCTTGCAACTTTATCACATATATCTTGAATATTAAAATCTATTGTGAGATACATATCTTTTCCATTTATTGGTTCAATATTTTTACCATCCGGATAGTTTATGTATCTATATTTGCTTCTGAGATTTAATACATAGGTTTCAAAACCATCTTTCCCTGATAAAAACTTATCAAATTGTTTTTCAATCCCTGCAATACCTTTTCTTTCATAATTTATCTTTCCAAGGACTGTTCTTAAAATATTTCCATGAGGATAAAATCTCTTCCATTCCATTGTAAAAAATATACCTTCTATATCACCAGCATTTTTTACATCTTCTTTTGTAAGCCCCTTCTTCACAATAACAACCCTTGATGAAGTTTCATTCAATCTTTCAATAAATTCATTTCTTGAAATAATACCTTTTGTTTCAAGAATCCTTCCTATCCTTTCTCTGTTTTTTATAATTTTTTTATCAACATACATAACATATGATTCAACATCAGTTGCGAGTAAAACCCCATTTCTATCAAATATATTTCCCCTTTTCGCAGGAACTTTTAGAGTGATAACATTCCAGTCATTTTTCTTCTTATAAAATAAACCTTCAACAATCTGTATATAAAAAAGTCTTATGAATGCTATTACAAAAATTGAGAATATTATTATTTTTATGAAATTCGCTCTCTTCGCATTAAACATTTTCACCTCAATATTAAATAATCTTTCATTTGGGGTTTTCTTAAACCTATTTTTCCTCCAAGTTCCTCAATATTCGTTGGAGAAAAAATTTTATTGTATTTACCTTTCAATTCCATATATTCTCTTTCTTTTTCTTTTATTATTTCGTTCAGTTCAAAAACAATACAACTTTTTGAGAAGTAAATATTTTTCCTAACAACATTTAACAGGAATGGTGCAGATAGTATTAAAACAAAAATGATTAATTTTATTATCTTCATTTTTCAAAAACCCTCAGTTTTGCGCTTCTTGCCTTTTTATTTCTATTTATCTCATCCCTTGAAGGTTTTTTCCCTTTCAGAATCTTCTTAAATCCTGTATCTTTCGCAGTTTTTATAACTATTTTATCTTCCTTTGAGTGATATGTTATAACACCAAGCCTTCCTCCATCTCTCAAAACATTATAAGAACCAATTATACCTCTATTTAAATTTTGAATCTCATCATTCACATATATCCTGAAACTCTGGAATACCTTTGCAATCTCCTTCTTCAACCTTTCTCTCTTCAGATAACTTATAAGTATTTCTTTTAACTGGAATGTTGTTTCAGGCAGATATTCTTTTATCTTTTTCGCTATAAATTGAGGATTTCTAACATCACCATATTTTATAAGTATTTCTGATATTTCTTCAACAGATAATTCTTTGATTAAATCCTTCACAGGTTTCCCTATGTGAGGATTAAATCTCATATCGAGAGGGGCATCTATTTTAAATGAGAATCCCCTTTCTGATTCAAGTTGATAACTTGATAACCCAGCATCTATTAATATGCTGTCAACATTTATCTTTAAAAGATTCCCAACATTTTTATAGTCAGAATTTATTATTATAAACCTACCTCCAAATTTAGAAAGATTTTCCCTTGCTATAAATAATTGTTCAATGTCAATATCAATACATATTGCAAAACATCCAGTTTTTTCAAGCATTTTCATTGTATGCCCGCCTGTTCCTGTGGTTAGATCAACAAAATATCCATCTGTTTTCAAATAATCACATATTTCATCAGACATAACAGGTATATGAGGCTTCATAGTTTCAATATATCAAAACCTGATTTTGGAATATTCTCCTTTGAATATTTCTCAAAAAAGGATGGGTTCCATATTTCTATTTTGTCAAAGAATCCTATGAATAAGACATCTTTCTCTATACCAGCATATTCAAGGAGTTCCTTCGGTATTATTATCCTACCTTGAGGGTCTAATGTGACAGTTTTTGATGTTATGGAAAGCGCCCTTAAATGGTCGCGAACAGATTTATCCTTATAACTTCTGTTTCTCAAATCCTTTATGAGTTCTGCCCAAACTGAATACGGGAACATCAAAATACAACTCTCGGGTCCTCTTGTGAGCACATAACTCATATTATCTTCAGGAAGAAGGGCTTTCCTGAATTCAACAGGGACAAAAACCCTTCCCTTATTATCCAAAGTATTCCTTGAATGACCAAAAATTTCTTCCACACTTTCCTCCACTTTTCACCACCAGAATAACAAAATAAATGGGGTTTGTCAAGTAATTTTTTTAAATTTTTTTATTTTTTTAAGGGATTATTTATTCAATAATTTTCTCGGAAATCTCTTTTATGCTATGTGAATAAGAGTAAAAATATATTTTATTTTACCTTAACTGCCTTTGAAATCCCTGTTTTTATATCGCTCCAATCAGGATTTGGGAACTGAACATTCGGGTCATCTGGGGAAGTATCCTGGGCATGTTTATCACCACCAGTTGTGAATAGTTCTATAAATACAGAATCGGGATTCCCTATATCCTGTAATGGTAATGAAATTTCAAGGAAATCATTATTTTTGTTATAGATAAATTTATCACTTCCTATATTTGTATAATTCCAGTTTGTTTGAAATTTGCATAGATTTGCAGATGTTATAGAATCGTTATTCTCATGCCAAAAATAAAGGATATATGTTGGGAAGATAGTATCATTTCCTGTTGTATAAAATACATTCCTCCCCCAAGGGTCTGATGTTGCTCCAGAACTTGCTATCTCATTCGGGAAGATATATATTCCATATGCAAGCCCATAATTTGAAGCGTATGCCTTAAATCCTATCCATAATTTACCATTCCAGATATCTGCCCATAATGTATCAAGGTCAAGTGGATGTGGTGTAGGCTGACCTGCTTCTGTTATATCACCTGTAGGGTCTATTCCAGCAATCATTTCGTTTGTAAAATCATTCACACCATCAAGTGAATGTAATGCCTGTTCAACAATTTTAAAACTTATCCCCTCTGACCAGAATGATAATCTTCCCCTCTTATCTTTTGCCTGCGCTTTTATTGTGTATGTTCCTGCATTTATAAATCTATGTTCCATACTAATTGTATCACCAGATTTTACAAGGCTTGACCATAAAGATGTATCACCATCTCCCCAGGCAAATCTTATATAAACACTATCATCGTCTGTATCTGTTGCTGTTGCATTAAATGTGTATAATGTATTTATAATACCCTCGTCTGGAAGTTCTCCGAATGGCTTTGATACAATTGGTCTTTGATTCTTCCTTATGGTTACTGAAATTGTGTCTGAATACCCTGTATTCCCAGAGTAATCATATGCAATAGCAAAAAGAGAACAGACTGAACTATCAGGATAATTTGTTGTTATCCAGTAATACTCAAAGGGTCTCTTTGTAAACGCAATAGCAAGTGTATCATTTATATAAAGTTCAACTGAATCCACGCCTCTTTCATCAGTTGCGGTTATCTGAACATACACAGTATCATCGTAAATCTCCACACCATTTGCTGGATGTGTTATCATCACTTCAGGTGCCTCTTCATCTGGTTTTGGGCAACCTGCTAAAAGTAAAACCAATAAAACTGCTATAAAAAGTTTTTTCATATTACCTCCTTTTTTATTATTTTAGAAAAAATAAAAAAAATTTCAAGTAAAAACTTGACAAAAAAATTTAAAATATTAAATTTAAATTAAGCCGAGGTAGCTCAGTTGGTAGAGCACGGGACTGAAAATCCCGGTGTGGGCGGTTCGATTCCGTCCCTCGGCATTTTATTTTGAATTCTCAAAATATTCAAATGCATCAATTATATCTAAATATACACCATCAAATCCAGCATCTATTATCTTTTTAAGATAGGATGAATCATTGCCAAAGATAATCTGTTGCCATTCAGGATACCAGTATCTCACTTTATAATTACCTTCCCATTCAGGGTTTTCTTCTGCAAGCCATTCTGGTGGATTTTTTTCCCATTCTTTTTTCCAGTAATACCTATAATCTTCTGCCTCACCTATACTCATATAAGCGATTACCAGACGTTTCCCATTATTTAACTTTGCCTTTAATGATTCAACCTGTGCTTTAGTAAGTGCAATTTCATTAAAAAATAGATCAATGATAAGAATATCAAAGTTTGTATTTTTTAAGGCATTCAAAAAAGAATCAAGGTTTCCAAATGAAGATGGATTTATCAAATAAAGAAAATTCTTTGCATCATCTAATGATGTAATATTATCTGTATTCATATTGTATGGATTTTCAGGGTATTCTGGTATATTATCAAGTTCTCTATGATTTGCAGCAAATGATATAAATCCCCTTGTATTATTTTGATAATATGAATCTTCTATGTAATTATGTGTTGAACAATAATCAATAACGAGAATTTTTTTACCATTATCCCTTGCAAGATTTAAGAATGAGATTAAATAATCCCTCTCCGATTGTGGTGTTGGAATATCATCACCATTATAGCCATAGAAAACATCTTCCCTTCCAATACCATCAATTGCCTTTATGTAATTTTCGGATATTATTCCATCTGCATTTCCATTCTCTGTTATTAATTCCTGACCATTCTGTGGTATGATTATAAAATTATGATTTATCCCTTTTGCATACGAACTTATTGACTGGACAAAATTCCTCATATCCTGTCTATAATCTCTCTCTTCCTTATTCTTACAACCTGATACTATGAATATTATAAAAATTATAAAAAATAACCTTTTCATATATCCTCCTTTATTTAATATCTTTAAATCCTTTATTCCAGCGATATTCTTGTTTTTCAACATCCTCAATCTCTCTTTATCGGAGATTGTCATCAATGATTTTTTTATCATATTTAAGTTCCTCAAATATATTATTTTTTTCAGTTATCCATTTATTCCTTGCATCTTCAGGATTTATTTCAACAGAGAAGATACCTTCAACATTTTCACCAACCCTGATTAAAATCTCACCTTTTGGTGAGACAATCTGGCTTCTTCCTGTGAATCTATTCTCTTTTTTATATTTTTTAAATTTTCTTTCTTCAACGCCTATTCTGTTTGCAGTTACAATAAAAACCCTGTTTTCAATAGCCCTTGTTATCATTGCATCCTGACAGAATGGAAGGACAAGATTTGCAGAATGAAGGATAATCTCAGCATTATGTAAGGCAAGGAACCTTGTCATCTCAGGAAATAGCCAATCAAAACATATCAATTGACCAAACTTCACACCATTGTATTCAAATACATCTAATCTATCATCTCTTTCAAATATCTCCTTTTCATCCTTAAAAAGATTCACCTTCCTATAAATATTCTTTATCCCATCCTTTGTTATGAAGAACGCTGAATTGTATAATTTTTCTTCTTTCCTTTCAAGAAAACCTGTTGATATAGCAATATTGAACCTTTTGCAAATCTTTATAAAACTTTTAACAATATCACTATCTTTCTCCATTGAATAATCGTTTGCTTCTTCTTTATCAATAAATGTATATCCTGTTAATGCGAGTTCAGGAAGGACAAGGATTTCAGGTAAAGGTGAAGTATTCTCAATAAATTTCCTTATTCTTTCAAAGTTCTTATCTATTTCTCCAAATTCAGGATAAAACTGCAGAAAACCAATTCTCATAATTTAATAATAAATGATTTTTAAAAATGTCAATGAGAAATTTAATGAATTAAAAAGTATTTTAAATTTTTCTCCCTTGAAAAAATTGTCAACTATAATTTTTTGTAATTACAACTTTAAAATCCCAACTTTTAGTTTAACATTAAACTGGAGAATAAATTGTTAAATTTAGGAAATGAGTTTTATTTAATAGATACGAAAAAACGGATTTTATCTTGTATAAAAATTTTAACTATTTGATTTTAGAAATCAATACCTGAATTTATCTCTTTCTTTGATGATGCTCTTTTCCAGGATTTCCTATTCCTTCCTATCTCTTTATATTTATCCTTTCCTTCAGCATCAATGAATATTCCTATTGTCCTTATATAATTTCTTATACTATTCTTTGCATCAGTGTTTGCAGCACCAAGTGTGAAGCCTCCATTCGTGTTGTATTCATCATCACCTTCTATATCAATAAAAATACCCATACCATTTGCATTACCAGCACCAAGGCTTAAATTTGGTGCATTGTGTTCATCATTACCTTCATAATCCAAGAGATAACCTAATGAGAAATCATGGCCTGCCCCTTGTGACATATTCATCTTTCCCGTATATGTATCATTCCCTGATGAATCAATGAGAACACCTATTGCAAAATGCGCACTCGCACCCTGAACATACCATATCCCATTATATTCATCATTCCCTTTGTAATCTATAAGAAAACCTGAACCAAACCAGTATCCACATCCTTCACCGAATACACCGCAGGAATATTTATCATCTCCTTCACCATCAATAAGGATTCCTACACCACCTGCAAGTGAATGACCATCTGTGTAATCTGCCCTTATACCAAAACCTACACCCTGTGATAGGCTCACATTATGCTCCTTTGTCTGTGGGGAAGGAAATCTTATTGTATCATCCCTTGCTATATATATGTCATCACCAGATTTATCAATGAGTATCCCGCATCCTTTAACATATCCAAAACCCTGACATCCCTGGAATCCTATGTATTTATCATTCCCAGAAATATCTGAGATAATACCTGTTCCAGAAAGACCAGCACCTTCACCATAAATATCTGTTTCATATGTATCATCACCTTTAAGATCAAGTATTATACCTTCGCCGAATATCCCTGTTCCTAAACCAATTTTTTCACCTTTATAATTATCGTTACCTCCAAGTTCAACAACAAAACCCAATCCATTTATTCCACTCCCACAGCCATATTCAGATTTATAATTATCGTTTCCGCTAAAATCAATAATGATAGAAACAGGATGTTCAATGTCTGATACTCCACCTCCAAAATAGTTATCATCGCCACCAAAATCAATTATTAAAAGATAATTTTTCCCACCATAAATCTCGTTATTTTCTGAACCAATTGCAATCACACCATATTTTGTTTTTATCTCTATTTTTTCCCCTATTTTTTCATTCTTCATAAAATCTATTCCTGATTGTATTATGTATGATAAATCAATTGCTGCTGATGAGATTGATTTAAAATCTGTTTTCTTTATCATCTCTTCAAGGAGTCTATTCGGAATTTCATCATCGGGGTTAGTAAGTTTTTCCATAATTATCCGATAATCATCCTTTAATAAATTTTTATTGGTATTCTCTAAAATTTCAATAGAATTTTTTATTCCCATTAGTATTAAAAAAATGCCTTTCTTAATCCCTTCTGGTATTTCATTTATTTTTACATAATCCGCATCGTAAAATCCATTTAATAACTCTATAATTTTCTCATCCAGTTTATCAACTTCTAAAAGAGCATCTATAACTTTCTTATCAGGTCTTTCAATTAATCCTCTTCTCATACCTTCATCAATCCTTGCCCAGGAAAAATAAGAGAGCATCCATAGAGAATCAGGATTATCTAATATTGTCTTCGTTAATATCCTTAAATAAGTGTCAATCTTTAATGGGTCAGAAATAAAGAGGTCAAAAATCTTTGTCCTGAAATTTCCTGAACCAAAGAATTCTAATCCTTCTTTTTCAATCCTTAATTCTGATAAAGGAATATTAATTTTTTCTGATGCTTTATTTAACAAATATTCTGTATCTATATTTGATAAGAGAAGAAGATTAAATAATATCACATTATCTTACATATTCATAAGCCTCTCAATCCTTTTCTCAATTGGAGGATGGGTTGAGAATAAAGCAAGGATTGATGAACCTGAAAATGGATTCACTATAAACATATGTGATGTTGATGGATTTATATTTGTGAAGGGTATCCTTTTATTTCCATAGGCAAGTTTCTCAAGTGCATAAGCAAGATACCTTGGGTTTCCTGATAGTCTCGCACCACCATCATCCGCAAGGTATTCCCTTGCCCTTGAGATAGCAAGTTGAATCAGTGTTGCTGCAATTGGAAGAAGTATAAGTAAAAGCAATCCAAGTGGGTTTGAATTCCTTTCTCTTCTATCCCTTCCAGCAAAACCATAGAGACCAAATCTTGCTATATAAGTGATAGCACCTGCTATTGTAGCAGCAACGGTCTGGATTAAAGTATCCCTGTTCATTATATGTGTTATCTCGTGCCCTAAAACACCTTTCAGTTCGTTATAGTCAAGAATTCTTAGAATTCCATCCGTTACTGCAACAGCAGCATTTCTTGGATTCCTTCCTGTCGCAAATGCATTTGGTGTTGGTGATGGAATGATGTAAACCTTTGGTTTTGGAATCCCTGCTTTCTGTGACAATTCTTCAACTATACTATGAAGTTCAGGGTTTTCTATTTCTGAAACAGGTTTAGCCCCATACATTGCGAGGACAATCTTATCACTGAAAAAATAAGCGATAAAATTCATAATTCCTACAAAAATCAAAGCAATAATAGCCCATTCTTTCCCGAAAAGACTACCCAAAAAGACAAGAAGAACACTTAAAATAAGAAGGAAGAAAAATGTCTTCAAACTATTTATCATTTTGAACCTCCTTCCAATCTTTTAAAAATCTTTCTATACCTATATCTGTTAAAGGATGCTGTATCATCTTTTCAAGGACATTGTAAGGAACTGTAACGATATCAGCACCTATTCTTCCTGCCTGAACTATATGTATTGGATGCCTTATTGAAGCGACAATCACCTCTGTCTCATAACCATAATTCTCATATATATCCATTATCTCCTCAATGATTGTCATTCCCTCATTCCCTATATCATCAAGCCTTCCAATAAAAGGGCTTACAAATGTTGTTCCTGCTTTTGCAGCAAGGATGGCCTGATTTGCAGAAAATACAAGTGTCATATTCGTCATAATCCCTTCTGAACGCAAAATCTTAGTTGCCTTAAGACCATCCTTTGTCATAGGAACTTTTATCGTTATGTATTCGCTTATCTTCGCAAGTTCCTTTCCCTGTTTTACAATTCCTTCCCAATCAAGTGCAATAACTTCTGCACTAACAGGTCCTTTAACAATATCGCATATCTCTTTTAAAATCTCCTCTGGTTTCCTTTTTGTCCTTTTTATCTCCTTAGAAAGTAATGTTGGGTTTGTTGTTACACCATCAAGTATTCCCCAGGATGCAATTTCTTTTATCTCATCAACATTCGCAGTATCTATGAATATTTTCATATCTTACCTCCGTTTTTTATATGAATATAAGAAAAATATTTTAATTGTCAATAGGTATTGAAGATAGAAAAATTACTTGAGAGTTTGTCCGAAATTTTTAACAAATTGTGGTCAGTTATGAACCGACAACGAAGTTGTTGTTCCGAAGAGCGAAGCGATGAGGAATCACATTTAAACATCTGCGAATAGCAATAATGAGATTGCCACGGCAACTTCGTTGCCTCGCAATGACGGCTTTTCTGTTGTAGTCAAAATGGGATTGCCACGCAACCTTCGGTTGCCTCGCAATGACGGCTTTTCTGTTGTAGTCATAATGGAATTGCCAGCACCTTTCAGGTGCTCGCAATGACATTCCTTTTTTGTCATTCCGAATGAAATGAGGAATCTCATTCTCTCCCTCGCATTTTGGTTTTATAAATTATTGAAAAGGAATGAAAATGATTTGTTAAAAAATTTTCCAAAGAATTTTCGAACAAACTCTTGACATATTTTTCTTATCCTTTATAGTATAAAAAAAGGAGAATTTATGACTTATGTTGATGTTGTAAAACCTAAGAATTTTGTTCTTGCTTTTTTTTATGATATCTTTCTTATTATTTCCTGTTCTTCACTTATTGCATTTTCATCAAGGATATTTATTCCATTACCATTCACGCCTGTACCAATAACATTACAGACATTTTCTGTTCTTATAACAGGTGCATTACTCGGTTCAAAAAGAGGTTTACTTTCAGTTATTCTTTTCATCATTTCAGGTATTGCTGGGCTTCCTGTATTTGCAAAGGGTTCTGGATTCCTTTACCTATTAGGTCCAACAGGTGGATATATATTTGGTTTCCTCATTGCATCATTTACAACAGGATTTTTCTCACAAATTGGATGGGATAGAAGTTTCCATAAGACATTCTTTTCTTTGTTCATTGGGAATATTTTAATCTATATCCCTGGTTTAATCTGGCTTGGGAGATTCACAGGTTATAATAATGTTTTAAAGATGGGATTTTTCCCATTTTTAATCGGTGATATTATAAAAATAGGGATTGGAACTTTTGTCCTTCCATCAGGCTGGATAATCCTAAAAAAAGAAAGGAGATAGTATGAATCAAAATGCAGATTTATGGGAAAGGTATTTTTCAGAAAGGTCCTCAAGGATAAAATCATCAATCATTAGGGAGATTCTTAAAATTACTGAAAAACCTGATGTTATCTCATTTGCAGGTGGTCTTCCTTCACCTGAGATGTTCCCCATAAGGGAATTTGAAGAGGCAGCGAGGTATCTTATTCCAAAGGAGGGGAAAAAGATGCTCCAGTATTCAGCAACAGAGGGTTTCCCCCCTTTAAAAAAGTTTCTATCAGAGTATATGCAGAAATATGGTGTTCCTGCTGAACCTGAAAACATCCTATTAACAAATGGTTCACAACAGGCACTTGACCTTATTGGAAGATTATTCATAAATGAGGGTGATGGTGTGATTGTCTCAGGACCAACATATCTTGGTGCATTACAAGCCTGGGATATATATAATCCCAAATATCTCAGTGTTGATATGGATGATGACGGGATGATAGTGGAACAGATAGAAGGATATCTGAAAAGGGGAAAGGTGAAGTTTATTTATGTCCTTCCGAACTTCCATAATCCAGCAGGTGTAACTCTTCCTTTGGAAAGAAGAAAGATGATAGTTGAACTTGCTGAAAAATACGATTGTTTTATTGTTGAGGATGACCCTTATGGTGAATTGAGATTTGAGGGTGAGGATATACCGCCTTTAATAACTATGTTAAAAGAGAGGGTGATATATTTAAGCACATTCTCAAAAACACTTGCACCAGGATTGAGACTCGGATGGATAACTGCACCTGAGTATGTTATAAAGAAATTTGTTCAATTAAAGCAGGGGGCAGACCTTCATACAGGAACAATCGTTCAGTATCTTGCTTGGGATCTATGCGAAAGAGGAATATTTCGTGCACATGTTAAGAAGATAAGGGAAGTTTATAAAAGAAGAAGGGATTTAATGCTTGAAAATATGGAAAAGTATTTCCCAGAAGGGATTAAATGGACAAAACCACAAGGTGGTCTTTTCTTATGGGTTATTCTACCTGAGCATATAGATACTTATCAACTTCTTGAAAAGGCTGTTGAACTTAAAGTTGCTTATGTTCCAGGTTCACCATTCTATCCTGATGGAAGAGGTAAAAACACTATGAGATTGAACTTCTCAAACGCAACAGAAGAAAATATTGTTGAAGGGATAAAAAGGCTTGGTGAACTCTTTAAAAGTGTAATATAAGAATTTTTTATTCCTGTTTAAATACTATGTTCCCATCCTGAACATCAATAATTACCTTTCCTTCTTTTATCTTTCCCTGTATTATCTCATTAGCAAGTGGTGTTTCAATATATCTTTGTATTGTTCTTTTTAATGGTCTTGCACCAAAACTCCTGTCGTATCCCTCATATGCGAGGAATTCTTTTGCTTTTTCTGTTATTTCTATCTCTATATTTCTTTCTTTAATCCTTCTCCTTAAATCATTAATTATTATATCAACGATGCTTTTCACCTGTTCAATATTAAGTGGTTTGAATATGATAATTTCATCTATTCTATTCAAGAATTCAGGACGCATAGTCCTTTTGAGGGTTTCAAAAACCTTCTCCCTTAATAATTCATAATTATCAGAAAGTTCATAAATAATATCAGAAGCAATATTTGATGTCATTATTATCACTGTGTTCCTGAAATCAACAGTTCTTCCTTTCCCATCTGTTAGCCTCCCATCATCAAGTATCTGAAGAAGTATATTGAAAACATCAGGATGTGCCTTCTCAATCTCATCAAAAAGGACAACCCTGTAAGGTCTTCTTAAGACAAGTTCTGTGAGATAACCACCTTCTTCATAACCAACATATCCTGGAGGTGCTCCAATAAGCCTTGAAACACTATGTTTCTCCATATATTCGCTCATATCAACCCTGACGAGTGCATCTTCAGAATCAAATAGAACCCATGCAAGTGCCTTTGCAAGTTCTGTCTTCCCTACCCCCGTTGGTCCAAGGAATATAAATGAACCAATTGGTCTTCTTTCATCTTTAAGACCGCTCCTTGCCCTTCTTATCGCATTTGCAATTGCATTTACTGCCTCATCCTGATCAATAACCCTTGAATGTATCTTTTCTTCAAGGTGAATCAGTTTTTCCCTATCCTGTTCAAGCATCTTTGATACAGGAATTCCTGTCCATTCAGAAACTATTGTCGCAATATCTTCTTCTTTCAAAACATCTGTTAGACCTTTTTCCTTCATCCACTTCTCTTTCTTTTCTTTCGCCTCTTTTAATAGTATTTCAACTCGGATATTAAGGTCTTTTGCAAGATGTGGATTGTTCTTTGCTTCTTCTTTCAGCAGTTCCGCTTTTTTTTCAATATCTTTTATCTCATCAGGATATTCCGAAAGTTCAATCCTCCTCCTTGCGCAGGCTTCATCAAGCAGGTCTATTGCCTTGTCTGGAAGATATCTTCCCTGAATATATCTCTTAGATAATAAAACGGATGCCTTTATTGCCTCATCATCTATCTTTACAGAATGGTGTTTCTCATAACTTTCTTTAAGACCAGAAAGTATCTTTATTGCATCTTCAATGGATGGTTCTTCTACCCATACAGGCTGGAATCTCCTTGCCAGTGCAGGGTCTTTCTCAATGTGTTTCCTGTATTCTTCAATAGTTGTTGCACCTATTGTCTGTATCTCACCCCTTGCAAGTATTGGCTTCATAATATTTGCAGCATCTATCGCACCTTCTGCTGCACCCGCACCAACGATAATATGTATCTCATCAATGAATACAATAACCTTATCTTTCTGTTTCTGCAATTCATTAAGTATTGCCTTCATCCTTTCCTCAAATTCACCCCTGAACTTTGTCCCTGCAACAATACCTGTTATATCAAGTGCAAGAACTTTTTTATTCTTCAAGACATCGGGAACTTCACCTTTCACTATTCTTTGTGCAAGACCTTCAACGATAGCAGTCTTTCCAACACCTGCCTCACCTATAAGTATTGGATTATTCTTTGTCTTTCTTGCAAGTATCTGAATAACCCTCTTTATCTCCTGCTCCCTGTCAATCACAGGGTCCCCAATTTCTTTTGTTAAATCCCTTGTATATTTTTCAAGAATTCTATACTTACTTTCAGCATCAGGTTCATCAATCCTCGCCTCACCACGAACCTTTTTCAATGCCAAGTATATTCTCTCCCTGTTTATATTGAATCTTGAAAAAATACTTGCGACATCTCCACCAGCATCTGTTAATGCAAGGAGTATATGTTCCGAACCTATATACTGGTCTTTTAATCTCCTCGCTTCCTCCCAGGCATCATTTAATACCCTGTTTGCTCTTGGTGTAATATATCCCTGAGAAACACCAAATACCTTCGGTCTTCTTTCAAGTGAACTAATAACTGCATCTTTCACAAGGTTTGGTTCTATACCCATCTCTTTTAAGAGTTGTGGTATTATACCTTCATTATCTTCAAGTATACCATAAAGAATATGTTCTGCATCAAGTTCTGAATGATTGAATTTTGTTAAAGATGCCTGTGCAATACTTAATGCCTCTTTTGCCCTTTCTGTGAATCTTTCAATATTCATAACATCTCCATTTTTTCAATAATTTTTGTTGTTGACCTTCCATGAATGTATGGGAAGATGAGAACCCTACCACCATAAGATTTTACAAAATCTGCACCAACAATCTCATTCTCTTTCCAATCCCCACCTTTTACAAGGACATCAGGTCTTACCTCTTTTATTAGATTTATTGGTGTCTCCTCATCAAAAGGTATCACAATATCAACATATCTTATACTTTCAAGTATTTTCTTTCTTTCTTCAAGTGGGAATATTGGTCTCTTTGTTCCTTTTATTTTCTTGATAGATTCATCAGTATTTATTCCAACAACAAGGAAATCACCATTCTCTTTACAGAATCTTAAAAGTTCAATATGCCCTATATGTATTATGTCAAAACATCCATTTGTAAAAACTATCTTCTTATTTTTTCTTCTTTCCTCTTCTATAAATTTTATGCTCATTTAAATACTCCTCTATCTCTTCTTTAAATACAGGGACAGCACCCAATTTCCCTATCTTTATACCTGCTGCTATACTTGCTATCATTGCTGCCCTTTTTAAATCCATTCCTGAAACAATTGCAGATGTTACAACCGCAATTACAGTATCACCTGCACCTGTCACATCAAAAACATCTTTTGCAGTGGATTCAAATCCCCAGTAGCGATTTTTCTCAAATAGTATCATACCCTTTTTTCCCCTTGTGATAAGGACAGGTGAATTTATCCTTCTGTGAAGATTTAATCCTTCCTCAATCACCTCATCATCATTATGAAATTTCTTACCAAGAACCTGTTCAAGTTCCCTTTCATTTGGTTTGAATAGAGAGACATTCTTGTATTCAAGGAAATTTTTGAATTTAGGGTCAACCGTCACAATAACTTTATCATTGAGAGAGCAGAAAAAATCTATGATATTTTTAGTGAAGAAGCCTTTATTGTAGTCCTGGAGGATAATCCCATCTATTCTTTTCAGATTCCTTTCAACAAAATCAACAATCTTATCCTCTATTTTTCTTTCTATATCGTCTGTTTCCTCCTCATCAATCCTCAAAACCTGTTGATTTTGTGCAATAATCCTTGTCTTTTTCGTAGTTCTTCTATCTTTTATCTTTATTATACCATCTGTTATTATATCCTTTTCTTTAAATTTACTGATTATCTCCTCACCTTCCTTATCTTCACCTACTATACATAAAGGTATTGGAGTAAGACCAAGTGCAAGGACATTCATTGAAACATTTCCTGAACCACCAAGCCTTCTTTCAGTTTTAATAATGCTCACAATTGGGACAGGTGCTTCAGGTGAAATCCTTTCACTAATACCAAATTTATATTCATCAAGCATTATGTCACCAGCAACAAGTATGTTTTTTCTTTTAAACATAAGATTAAAATATATAAATCCCTTTAATTGTCAAGATTTTCCTGATTTTAATCCTGTTGCTTAAATTTGAAAAGCGGACTTCATAAACTTCAAAGCGGACATATCTATCTCTCTTTTAAACAAATCTAAATATGCTATTAATATAAATCTTGAATAATCATCTATTATTCAATTGATTGTTTTAAAGAACCTTCAAATTCCTTAATTCCTTCTTTGCACAAAATCTGCAATGTATTTGCATTATCATAGAAAGATATGAAATGATGAAAAATAAGGTGCGTGGCAATGCCATATTGACTACAACAGAAAAGTCGTCATTGCGAACGAACGAAGTGAGTGTGGCAATCTCATTATTGACTATTCACAAATGTTTAAGTGAGATTCCTCATCGTTTCACTCCTCTTTTAGAATTTTGGTAAAAACATAGGTTTACCCTACAATATTGATGTAGTATTAATATAAATCAGAACCAAAAGCGAGGGAGAGAATGAGAAT
>Ga0078972_1010033_pt1 | contig 18085 bp, 18 predicted proteins | sample YelNatPaOPGAMG01_FD_67568 | JGI IMG/M metagenome (GOLD analysis project Ga0078972, IMG submission 67568) | Hot spring thermophilic microbial communities from Obsidian Pool, Yellowstone National Park, USA - OP-RAMG-01 (SPADES assembly) (version 2) | ecosystem: Environmental > Aquatic > Thermal... | reverse complement strand
TGTCCTCTGAAAGCCTTTTGAGGCACTCATTCTCGCTCAGATCGATCAACTCTTTTACAGAATGCGTTTTCGGGAAATCCCCAAAAACTCTGAAGAGGTAAGCCTTCAGCGCCAGCTGAACTGCCTGTTCTATGTGAAACAGGGCTATGTCGTATCTTTCGGCTGCAACATCGTAGCTGCTAATCCTGAGAAAATGTTTTGCCCTTTTGGCCATTTCTTCATAGAGTTTTGCACTCAATTCCATCACTCATCCTTAGTTGTTTGTTTCTGTTTAAAAATTTCTAGCATAAATCTCTTTCATCAACATAGAAAGAGGATTTTAGATCGTATCAGGAAGATGACCTCGAAATTGATATAAAAGAAGGAAAGTACCTTTGCAGAAGTATGGTCTGCAATTCGCGCTTTAGTGAGAAGGTCGACTTGAGTTTATCCTTTTCCTGAATCGCTGATGCCTTCCAATTGCTCATCTTATGTACATTGTACTTAATTCCTCAGCTTCAGCCACTCTTGCCAGTTCCTTGTCTCCAGACAAAAATGCAGTTATCTATGTTCTTGGCTGATGCCAGCTGAAGGGCATCTGCAACATATATGTGATGTTTCATCACTAGCTTTAAGGAAGCCCGCAGAATTGAGGGATTAACACTGACAACTACAAGCCTTTGCAGCCTAGAAAGAGTTGAGGACTCCCTAAGCAGGTTCCTCAGTAGCTTTCTGGCATTAAGCTCCAGCCTTCTCTCGTATTTGTCAAAAACCACTGCGGCTTCGGCAACATTCCAGTAGGGAAAAAGCCAGTTTCCCAACACCCTTGTACGCATCCCTGTAAATCTCATCGATGATTTTGCCTCCCGGCTCCTCCACACATCTTTTCACCAAGGGCGCTTGTGTTCAAGTAGTGCACGTTCTCAGTTTTAGCTCCCTGCAATATCTCTCACCCTTCCCTCCCTTAATTCCCTGACAGCAGCTGCATTTCTTTAACCTCTTCCAGCAAGTCACCCTCCAGACTCAATGTAACTCTAAACATGAAGAGAAGCTGCTGGATTTGCATTTTGGTGAGCAAATACTTTTTTAATTTCATAATTCATCTCATAATTCATCCTGTCTTCAGTTAGCTCACCTTTTTCTTATCCCAGCTCTGACAAATGTTCTTTCAGATTTTTCTGGAGGACTGCCAGCATTCTTGTTCCTTACAGTCTGCACTCTTGAAACAATTTCTGCACTCAGGAATCCGACTCTTGTGAACGATTTTGCAACCGAAACTGGCGAAGCCCCGGTTGCGAGCGAGAGAAGATACGGGAACATGGTGTAGGCGAAGGTTGGGGCGAGGAAAGTTGCCAGAGGTCCTGCGGTGGTTGAAAGTCCGGCAATTATGAATGCCGCCACAGGACCGGCGATGCAGAGGCTTACGAGGATCGATATAAGGAACTGACTCGCGCTTCTTGTGACTGGGAAAAGATGCAGCATTATGATGAAGGGGAGCATGAGCACTAATCCTTTAATAAGGAAGAACCTGATCATTGCCGTAAGGTTCGAAAGGATCAGTCCGATTGCTAGGGCTCCGACGTAGAAGCCGAAGAAGCTGGAAATCGTACCAAGCAGGGCTCCTGCAGCAATTAAAGCGATTATCGATGCAAAAAATCCCGTAAAATCGATGTTCTGCATCGGTATTTCCGAAATTCGGTTGCATACGTTTGCGAAGACCTGGTAGAGATAAGGGGCAACCATAATGGATGAAAGGGCGATGGCAGTTTCCTTCAGCGTTTCGGGAATGCTTTCATCCTTTTCCTCGCCTATGAATCCCGAGATCATTCTCAGCGAAACAATCAGCCCAAGAATGCCCATCGCAATTCCCGCTGTTGCGTTGTAGTATTTCCAGTCATCGCTACCGTCGTTGAGATCGAATTCCGGAACTGTGTAATACCAGTTGAGCGGCATAGCTGCAATCCCCGAAAGCGCTCCGCCGATCAGCTTTTCGTAATTCGGAATGATGGCTGTCCACGCAGATGGATTGATCAGCACAGGCGTTGCTGCTGAACAGGAATGATCGCCGTTGAAGGCCCTTGCCGTGATCACGTAGTTCCCCGACTGCTGGTAGCTGTGGTTCATAGTCAATTTCTGGCCATAGCCAATGTAATCGCTCACCGAGCTGCCGTCACCAAAATCAACGATTAGACTGTAGCCATCCCGCCCGTATGTCATTCGGATGTCGAAGGAGGCATTGAAACCCTCAATCTTCATGTTATCGATTGCGATTATGCAGGAGCCCGTTAATAATGGGGCCGGGGCTGAGAAAATGGATTGAAGCACGGGAATCAATGCAAAGAAACCCGCTGAAATTACGGCAGCAAAAATCATTTTCGCACCCCTTTCTGGATTGCCCAGCGCAAAGAAGAGGATGCTGCCTATGAATAGAGCGGAAACCAGTATTGCGGAAATGAAGCCGAAAGGTTCGTTGAGCGAAATGCCCTCGATGATAGCGTTTAGGATCTGGTTTGCAACGGAGCCGAGAACTACAGCTGCAAAGCCCGATATCAGCAGTTTATCGTTTCTTTTTCCTAGGGCAATGAGAGCTATGGACACGACCGTGAGGATTACTCCGAGAGCGATTGCTATCCAGAGAAACCAGCTCATGAGCAGTTCTATGCCCTCAATTTCCCGCATTGGAAGCACAAAAATATTGATCGTTTAAAAATTGGAAGATAAATTTAAGAAGCGCTCTTGCGGTGATGGGAGTGGGCATCTTGATGATTGTGGCGGTTTTCTTTGTCGGCAGCTTTACCGTGATCTGCGCAACGTTCACGAATGAAGTATTTCCAACTGCTATAAGGGCAAATGCAATGGCCTGGGGCAATAACATAGTGGGTAGGATAGGTCAGATTGCTGCCCCAGCACTGGTCGGGCTTCTTGTTCCGATAATTGGCTTGGGAAATGCCGTAACAGCTTTGGCAATCGCACCATTTATCTGCATAGCCATAGTTGCCCTTTTGCTTCCGGAAACGCTGGGTTATCGGGTGGAAAAAGATTAATTTTTTAAATTTTATTTTTATTTTGCATCTTATGCGAAAAAAGAATATATATTCCGGATTTGTCGGAATTCATGCATTCGGAAAACGTTGATGATCTGCTCTCTAAGGCTGAATCTCTAGATCTGCTGGTTTCCGGGAGATTTTTCGCATATATCTATGAAACGGGAGACGAAAGGCTGAAGGAAATCGCTTTAAAAGCGCTGGTAAGATTTTACAACAAGAACATGCTGGACTTCACAGTTTACAGAAGCGCTGTTTATTTTGAAAAGGAGGTAGTGGAATTTTGCAAGAATTTGATGAACGCGAAAGAGGCATTTGGAACTTTTACGTTTGGCGGTACAGAGAGTATCATGCTCGCGGTTCTTGCTGCGAGAAATCGCTTTTTAAAAAGAAGGGGAAAAGATACCGTTCCGGAAATGGTTGTACCCTTCACGATCCACCCATCTTTTCTAAAATCTGCACATTATTTGGGTTTGAATGTGAAGATCATTGATATAGATGAGAAGCTTAAAGCGGATGTTGAGAGTTTGAAATCCGCGATAAGCGAAAAAAACAGCACTAATAGCGCTTTCAGCACCAAACTGGCCTTATGGCACGGTGGATCCAGTTAAGGAAATTTCGGAGATTGCAAAGGAAAAGGAAATTCCGCTTCATGTTGACGCCTGTCTGGGCGGATTTATTTTGCCATTTTTTGAAAAAATCGGGGAAAAAGTCGAGCCCTTTGACTTCAGACTTGATGGTGTAACCTCTATTTCCATGGATGTCCACAAATACGGCTACTCTCCAAAGGGCGCTTCTGTCGTTCTTTTCAGGGATAGGGAGCTTAAAAAAGAATCAATGTTCGTAAATACATCCAATCCAGGTTATGTCTTTATAAATTCTGCAGTTTTGTCATCCCGTTCCGTGGGACCTCTGGCATCCGCCTTTGCCGTAATAAAGTATCTGGGCGAGGAGGGCTATATGAAGCTGTCAAAAGATGTCCTCGACGCTAGAAACGCGCTCCTTAAGGGAATGAAAAAGCTCGGATTTGAAAGTGTTGCGCCGGTAGAATCATCGATTTTAAGCCTTTTTAACGAAAATTTGGACCTAATTTCATTCGTTTCTGCGATGAGGGAATATGGCTGGCATTTCCATCTTCAGAGAGGGGTTAGAAAATATCGGATTCCTGTGAACATACATTTCACGATATCACCGATCCACAGGAGAACGGTTGGGGAATTTCTGAGGGATGCGGAGAAAGTTGTCGAGAGGAAGGAGAAAAGGGAAATCAATTTGAATGAGATTTTTGAAAGCGTAAAATCCGGGAAAATCGATTCGAGTCTAGCTCCAATCCTCGTGGAAATGTTTGAAGAGGAGGTTGCGAACGAGCTGGTAAAGGAAATCGTTATAGATTTTTTCAGGTGAGAAGTTGAACCTCGCATTTCTCGGATTCATTCTGATAACCTTCGCATCCCAGTCTATCTGGGTTACATTTTCTCCCGTGGTAACAAATGTGGCAAAAGAGCTTGGAGTTCCGAGTGAATTTATTGGATACCTTGCAGTTCTTTACCCCCTTTTCTTCCTTCTCTTGACAGTACCCTCGGGAATCCTGCTCGATAGGAAATTCAGATTTTGGGTATCTTTTGGAGCTTCTAGTTCTCCCCTCCGCAGCTGTTTCTGCTCTTGGATTCTCCATATTTTTGCTCGGAATTCTCAATTTCCCTGAAAATAGGAGAGAGACGCACAGCTTGGGTTTTGGAAAAGTTGTGAAAAGGAGGGATCTCTGGCTTCTTGGCTGCATTCTCGGCTTGGGAGTTGCATCATTCGACAACCTTGCAACTTGGCTACAGCCAGCCCTCGAAAATGTTAAGCTCGGAGAAATTGCTGGTAGCGCTGCTGCAATTGCGATACTTTCCGGATTGATAGGAATCTCGGTGATTCCTGACATGATCTCAAGACGCTCTATGAGGACGACATATATCAGACTCGTGATTCCGATTGTGGTCTTCTTTTTCACAGTTCTGGCGGCAGTTCAAGATCGAATTCTCATTTTTTCCCTTCTTTCGATTTCCGGGCTTCTAATGTTGCCAGTTTATCCTATAATAATGGACTGGATCGGAAAGTTTTACGAAAAAGAAATACAAGGAAGTGCCACCGGATTTGTGGGATTGGTAAGTAGGGTTTTTTCGGTTTCCATGATGTTTTTGGCTCCGCTGTTTATCAAGAGCGCATCGATGTATTTTTCGTTCTTGGCCATAATTGTTTCAATTGCCCTAGTTGCTTCAATTTTTGTGCCGAAGGACAGATCTATGGGTGAGAATTGTGGGAAAATTCAGCTAATGTCGCGATTTTCATGAGCTATCTAGGCAATCCGTGAAAGCGAATGAGAACTTATAGCTAAAAAAATCGCCTTCAGGGCGCGGCCATCTTACAGATTCTTTAAAAGTTCGTAAGTTTCTTGGAATATCCTTTTAGCCACCTTTCTAAACTTTTTAGATAGCGTACCCTTTGAGATATAGAGATTTTTAGCCAGTCCCTCTAAGTTTATGTTTCTTGGGTCATCCAGAAATCCATACTTCAGGGCGGCCTCGATTATCAGCCTTTCCTCAAATGTAAATTTTTCGAGAGAGGAAACAAACTTAACGAGATTTGGCAAAATCTCTATTACCTTCGAAAAATCTGCTATCGTTAAATTGTTCTCCTTAAGGATTACAAAATTGTTTTTGTTCGATAGTTCGGAAAGCGCATTTTCAAGGTCTTCTCTCCTATCGAATCCAATGTGCCAGACCTCTTTTCCCTTTCTAACAAAAAATGGACCCACAATATATCCGTGATTTTTCCTAACAATGCTCATTGCATCTGTAAAGTCGATTGTCGTCCTAACGAGTGCGGTATTTTTGTTTCTCTCCAGTAGCTCCAATTCTAGGAATTTGGGCTGTCTTGAAAGGGCTTCCAGCGAGTTCTGGAGCTCATCGTCCGAAGAGGCGAATATATATCCCCTATTTATGAGTTTTGACTCTTTAAAATCCCAGTAGGTCATGTAATAGGAAACTTCCAAATCATCTGAAGTGTTTATAAAAGGACAATCGTATTGTTCCATATCAAGCGTTATTATATACATTTCTATCGCCTCAAATAACTTTAGTCTCTTTTAGTAATTTTAAATCTTTTGCATCCAAACCCAGTACCTTTGCGTATATGTAAACGTTGTCAGCGCCTATGGGTCTGCATAGCCATTTTATTCTACCCGGTGTTTCGCTCATCTTACTAAACGATGATCCCTGAACCAGCAGTTCTCCGTAGTAGGGATCCCTGAATATCTTCAGAATATCCCTTTCATAGTGAGCGTCATTTTCTGATGCTTGCTTCGGTGAATAAACTTTTCCAACTACCACTGTTCCCGTTTTGGTCTCGTCCAGATTGTGCTCCTGCACCAGTCTTATGATTTCATCGCTCTCCCTCTCCAGCGACCATTTCTCTATCTCCTTCCTCATTTCAATCTGATTTTCAAAAACCAATCTTTCTTTTGGAGTTGGGAACCTCTCAAATAAATCGGGGCGACCGATTAGGTCCGTTAAACCTTTCCAATTCGGATCGCTGTAACCAGCGATGAAAACATATGAGTCTCTGCTTTTTACAACTGTGTAGGCGAAAACTGCGGGATCATAAGGTCCACTCCTCGGCACCACTCTCTTGGATTCATGGTAGTACTGCAGAAAATAATTTGAATGTCTTAAAAGACACTCGCATGGAGAAACGTCGATAAATTGTCCTTTTCCGCTTTTTTCTCTCCAAAAAATAGCTAGAAGAATACCGTAGGCAGTCCATGCGCCGCCAGTATACCAACCGAGCCAGTTTCCCTCTCTAAGCGGTATCTTGTATTCCTCTGGTACTTCAGGGTCGAATTCGGCCTCTCCTGTCATGTACATCAGGGTGCTGCGGGCCTGCTCTATAATATCGTAGCTACGCATCTTTTTCACTCCGGGACCAAAGGAACCAGTAGTTGAAATTGCCGCATAAATAAGCCTTGGATTCTCCTCTGCTAGGTTTTTATATCCTATACCAAGCTCGTCGGCTTCACCGGGTTTGAAAGATTCAATTACGACATCTGATTTTTTTACCATCTTTTTATAAAGCTCTTTTCCGCGCTCTGTGTAAACGTTCAGAGTTATGTAATATTTATTTCTGCCCTCAGCGAGAAAGGCTAGTCCGGTATCTTTGTGCTTTATACCAAAAGGAGTCATCTTTCTCGCTATATCACCCTCTGGCGGCTCAATTTTTATAACTTCTGCACCCAACTCTGCCAAAATTGATGAAGCAAATAGTGCGGCAAAATTCCCGTAGCTGATGTCCAGCACTCTGATTCCCTCTAGGGCCTCAGGCTTTTCATGAACCTTTGCTGGATCTGTTAAACTTTTTGCCCATTCAAAGTAATCTCTCACATTTTTCACCCCCTAAAAGAAAAGCCCTGCTTTTCCATCCCAATCTTCTGGAGGAGAAGATCCTTTTCTGTCACTCCACTTGCCTATCACGCCCTTCTCTTCAAGTGATTTTATTTCATCTACCGACATGCCCAGCAATCTTATAAATACGTGCTCGTTATCGAAGCCCACGGGTCTCCCAACCCATTTGATCCTCCCCGGGGTCTCGCTCATCTTAATAGCTTGAACTTCAGCCAGTTCTCCATATAAATGGTCTTCCAGCATCCAGACAGTTCTCCTAGCCCTGAAATGCTCCGAGTTGTAAACGTCTTCAGGACTTAGAACTTTTGAACAGGGGAAGCCGTATTTCTCACCCAGGCTTTCTATCTCGTTGCAAGTATGCTCTTCGCACCATTTGGAGACGGTCTTATCAATCTCTTCCAATACCTCTGGGTGAAATCTATCTTCTGGATTTTTATATTTCTTCAAGTCTTCTCTTCCCATTGCCGAGCAGAGGGCTAGAAATTCATCCGGAGTAAATGCCGCAATTGCAACAAAGCCGTCCTTCGCCCTGTATACGTTCGAGGGTACTATTGCAAGATCTTTGTTTCCGACTCTCTCCCTGTCTTTGCCCGTTAACCATATGTAGATCCAGGTCCAGTCCATCATTCTAATCGCACTTTCAATTTGGGTAACATCGATGAACTGGCCTTTACCGGTTCTCCTTCTGTAGATTAATGCCGCCAAAATTGCAATCGCACCCGTGATGGATGTCTGGAAATCCAGTATCCATGCACCGGATTTTATTGGAGGTCTTCCCGGGAATCCTGTTATGTGCATCAAGCCACTCTCTGCTTGGGCTACTGCATCGTAGGAAACTCGGAGAGCATTTTTGCCCCACTGCCCAAAACCCGAGCAGGCAACGTAGATAATATCCGGTTTTAGATTTGAGAGCTGTCTGTAGCCTATACCCCATCTATCGAGAGTTCCGGGTCTGTAGTTGTCAACAACTATGTCGCACTTCCCTGCTAATCTGTATATCAGTTCCTTTCCTTCTGGTTTTCTTAGATCTATTGCGACATGGTATTTGTTGTGATTCTGTTCCTCAAATCCTGGCGAAAGATTTCTGTAATAGAAAAAGCTCGGAGTGACTGTTCTCATGACATCTCCTATCCCGGGTAATTCAACTTTGATTACTTCTGCTCCAAACTCAGCAAGAAAGTCTGTCAATGCAGGTCCTAAAACGACGTTGCACAGTTCTAGTACTCTTATTCCTTCCAGTACCTCCGGTTTTTCTGAAATCTTGTCCGGATCAAAAATTTTTTTATAAAAATCTTCTTTCATAGCTCCATAGCGGCTCTTATATCCGGGTCGATCTCATCCTCGGATGAGCTCTTCGTTACAAAGGACACGGAGATTATGGCAAGCAGGGAAAGCAGCAGAACTATTACGTAGCTGGGCATTCCATAGGGCATTCTGAACTTGAGTATCTGTTCTAGGATTAGGAAAACGATGTTTAGGCCTAAAGCTATGCTAAGGCTTGCAATTGCGGCTTCCCGAGTTGCCCTCTTCCAGTTAAGACCTATCCCAAGTATGGGAACTAATGCAGAAGCAAAGTACCCCCATCCGAGCGCGCCCAGTAATGCCACCAAGTAACCTCCGAAGTAGCCAAACAGCAGGGCAAACAGCGTGAGGAGAACTGTTACAACCCTCCCCCAGAATATCTGTTTTTCATAGGCTATTTCCCTCTTCAGGGCTTTTGGAATATCTCTGACAATTGCTGCAGTTCCTATTGAGATAAAGCCGCTTGCAGTGGACATTATAGCTGCTAATAATCCTGCATAAACAATTCCGGAAGCCCATGAAGGTATTTGGCTAAGAAATGCAGTAGCAGCTTCATCCGGTTTTGCTAGGGGACTCAGTTTCCCTATTACAACAAACCAGAGAGCTGCGTATCCAACAAATATCCATAGCAAGCTTGAAACCATGTAGCTCCCCCCGCTGATAACCCCGCCCCACTTAAGGTCTTTGTAACTCCTAACAGCTAGGAACTTCGTAGCCAGATGTGGCTGGCCCAGATTTCCGATGGCAAATATGAAATACCACATTAGCGCCAGCATCCAGGTACCTACACCAAGTGGATCTATCAGGGTCGGATCTTTTTGGGCTATGGGTGTAAAAAGACCCTCTGTTCCACCTGTTATGACTAGGGCTAGGACTAGAACAGCAATAGCGGCGATTAGCATGACCGCTCCTTGGAAAACATCTGTGAGTATGCTGGCAACCATTCCGGCGACAACAGTATAAACCATCGTGATGCCGAAGATTATCGCAATTCCCAATTCCAAAGAAACGCCCAGTAAACCTGAGACAACGTATCCCCCGGCCATCACCTGAGTTCCTAGATATGCTATAACACCTAGGATTAGGCATAATGCCAGCAGACATCGAACGGCATTACTCTTGAATCTGTCACCAGCTATTTCAGGCAGAGTTGCAAATTTCCTGACTTCGGCAAGGGCTCTGAGTCTTTTGCCTATTATCCACCATGAGAATCCGAATGCAACTGACTGGCTGAGAGTTATCCATAGGGAGATCGCCCCCCTGCTGTAGACCAACCCCGGTCCGCCCACAAATCCGAAACCACTCATTATTGCTGCAAAGCTAGCGATACCGATTATTACCGGACCAAAAAGCCTATGGGCTGCAAAGTAGTGTTCAGGTTGCTTTACAAGTCTCCTCCCTAAGATGCCGACAAGAAATGAGATTGCGAAGTAAACTACCACCAAACTCACGACCAAAGGGTCACTCATTTTGTTTCACCTCCTCTTTTTTAACCTTCCTGAGGAACTCGTTCCAGTCCTCATCTCTCAGAACAACCCTTGAGAAAAGCAGCGCATAGCTCAAAGTCACTGGAATGAAAGTCAAAAGCCACATTACTGGGAAGAGGAGGAAAAATCCCGGATGCATTCCGAGAATTGTGAAATCTGGAACCTTTTTGTAGTAAATTTGCCAGTAGTAGAAAATTCCCGTCAGGCAGATGGACCAGATTATGAAGGAAGCTAGAGCTAGCCATTTGCCAACTTCTAGCTTGTTTTCCCTTATGCTTGCCAGCGCCAACCATAGGGAGAGGTTCAGTGCCATTAAATAGCCAAAAAGAGCCCAAGCGTTAACCAAGGCTGCAACTAGCATTATCAGCGCTGTAATTCCTATACAAACTATGATCTTTGTCCGAACGTCCATAGCAATAATTTAAAAATAAAAATGTTAAGAATTTCCGTAACATCTTTCAAAATATTGAAAATTTTAGATATATAACTTAATCTCATAATGAATTATTCAACGGCTAAATCTGAGAAGTTCGATTGTATCATTTTTAAACTTTCCCCTTTAGTGATGAAAAGAGCTGTAGCTATCGTCAGCGGCAAGGGAGGGACTGGGAAGAGCTTTGTTACCTGCAATACCGCAGTAATTCTTGCCGGAGCCGGTTTTAAGACGCTGGTAATCGATGCGGATATAACCATGGCCAGCGTTGAGATCATGTACGGCATAAATCCGAGGAAAACCCTTCAGGATATTATACTGGGAAATGCAAAGGCCGAGGAGGTAATTCACGAGGGCCCAAACGGGGTATTAGTTGCTCCGGCGGGCGCAAGACTAAAAAAGAGGCTAAGAGCGAGCGAGCTCGATGCTGCAATAAATTCCATAGTAAACGCCGTTTTCCCGGATTTTTTGCTTATAGACGCTGCTGCGGGCTTGGATGCCGAAGTCGTTATGGCCGCGGAGATTGCCGGGAATTTTCTCATCGTCTGCAATCCCGAGATAACGAGCCTCGCGGATGCTTATAAGGTTAAGTCAGTTCTTGGAAGCAGAAGCAGGTTCATCGGAACAGTTCTCAACAGAATCGGGAGGGTGAGGATTCTGGGGGAGAGAATTTCAAGGATTCTGGGACCGCTTATAGCTTCAATTCCCGAGGATCCGAGGGTTAGGGAAACGATAGACTGCGGGGTACCCTATGTGCTTACGCACAGGGAAAGCATCGTGACAAAACAGCTTTTCAAGGTTGCCAGTGCGATTGCCGGTGTTGAGCTTTATCCGGAGAAGGAAAAAGGCCTTCTGGGTTTCCTTAGGAGAAAGGGATGAGGATTCCTCCTCCTTTAACCAGGTTTTTAGGAAAATCGAGGCTGGAGATTGCCGGAAAAATCAGGAAGAGGGTCTGCATTCTGACTTCCCGCGGCTGGATTGCGCTGGAAGATGGCCTAGTTCTGGCAGCATTTTATGAAGATGATTTCGGATCTGTTTTCGGATTTGAAGCATTTTCTAGGATTTTTGAGGAAAAAGAAGTTGCAAGTGTTTTTGAATATGATGAAGGATTGCTCGAAAAGCTTCTCCAGATATATCCGGAGCTCGCGGTTAGCAGGGATCTCGAAAGTCTGCTGCTCGAACTCCGGACGCTTGAGTTAATGGACTCCCTTTCCGGAATCGGGCTGAAAAGCCTTGAGGAGCTCGAAATTTCTGAATGCAGGGGGGAGGAAAATGCCAGCGATTCTGGCGGAGGAGAATGCGTTGATAGCCTGGCAAGTTACCTTTCATCGCTTGGCGATTTTACCGGTGTTGTCGAGGCCTTTGATGGCAGCACAACTTTTTCCTTCTGGCTGAAAAATGGGGAGATAGTTGCTGCACAGATGGATGACGGCTCCTTCAGAATTTACGGTATTTCGGCACTTTATTTCTGCAACATCCCCGCGAAGGTTGCTAAAAAGCCCTGGTCCGACCCTCCGGATGAGGCGAAATGCGTTGAAAGCGAGGCCGAGCTTAAAGTCCTTCTTGCGAGTATAGAGAGGGATTTTGAAGGAAAGAACGACCCCTGAAATTCAACTTTTCGGCTTTCTCAGCTGCCAGGGTTCCTTTACGAACCACATCCGCCAATTTGTCGTGCCCTTTCCGACGTATTTCACATTTTCGAAGAATTTGTCTATGTGTATTCTGCGCCATTCCATGGGCACAGGGATTCCGAGAGTTGAGCAGCCTTCATGCCATAGCATTTCGAGCTCACGGCTCCATCCAGAGGTATCTCTTACTGTCTCGTGAACGATTCTGGCACCGCAGGAGCACCTGTCAAGATATTTCATTGCATAGGCTCTCAGATGCATCTCTCCGCAGAAGGGGCATTTCACGATGTCTTTCTCCTGCATCCTTCTTTCTTCCAGCAATACTTCCGTCAGCTCTTCCAGAGTGCCTTCGAACCAGAAGAGATAGGTGTTTGCGCCAACTGTTACCTTTATACCCCAAAAATTCTTTCCAAATCTTGCAAAGTCATGAATCTCCGTTTCCAGGCCAACAGGAGCGTCTTTGTTTAGCCTTTCCTCCAGCTGCTTTGCAATTTTCCACTCATCTTCCATTTTCCTCAAATTTCTATTCACCTTTTCCAATATCTCCCTCACCGTCTCCTCGCTCGCATTTGAAATGAAATCGATAACATCGTAGACATCAACTACCTCTTCCGAAGAATAGCTAACCTGGAATCCACTCTTTTCAATCTCTTTCAGAGCGGATAAGAGTTCCTCACGGCTTTTGAACTCCCTCGGGCAAAGATCTGTGATGAAGTCTACGACCGTATTTATCATCCTCTTTCTTTTTCTTATGCTTTTTCTATCAGCTCTGTCGATCTTTCCTTCCTTCATGGTGCCACCTTTTTATGTTTATAATTCTGCATAAATATAAAATTTTTCTTCTGCCTCCAGTCTGCCGAAATCATTTTAAATCTTTTTGCCCAATAATTCCATGAAACCATCGATCCCGCTGATCTTGCTTCTGGCAGTTTTTCTCGCATTTGCCTCTTTCTTCTACCTCAATCAGATATCCCAGACCGGAATTGAGGCTGTGAATTACGCGAATTTTTCCTCTCCGAATGATTTCAGGGACTATGTTGGCAGAGCGGGATACATTTCTCCATTTTATTACTACACCGTTGAAAGGGGAATTACGGTTTCTTCGGGGCTTCCTTCAGTAACTTCGCCCGGATTTGCAGAGAAGGGAGCTGAAGCCGATAGATTTTCCCAGACAAACGTTCAGGTTCAGGGAATAGATGAGCCAGATATTGTGAAGACGGATGGGAAGAACATCTACATATCCCGCACAAGGATTCCTTACATCGTTAAAATTCCTTATATGCAAAAAACGGCAGTTGTCAAAGCCTATCCTCCCGATGAACTAAAAAAGATCGGCGAGCTCAATGCAAGCGGGGATCTTCTGGTGTACAGAGAAACTGTTCTAGTTCTCTCAGGAAGCTCTATAAAGGCCTTCAGCCTCAGAGATTTCAGCGAGAAATACAGAGTAGAGCTCAACGGTACAATTGCAGCGGCAAGGCTTTACGAGGGGAAGGTTTTTCTGATTCTCTCCCAGCACTCCGAAATATGCCCGGTTATTCCGATGAGGGTAAACGGGGAGCCTTACATAGTTGAATGCACAAGGATTTACCATCCAATAAAGCCGGTGCCGGTTGAGGCGATCTATACCGTTGTAAAGCTGGATCCGGAGAATGGAAAGGTTGAGGGAAGCATTTCTTTTGTCGGAAATTATGCGTCAGTTGTTTACATGTCAAAGAACGCGGTTTATGTTGCCTACTACCTTCCGATGGATTACGTAAGGATAATGCTCAACTTCTCGTCGGAAAACAGGGATATATTTCCTGAATGGTTCATCCAGAGGCTTCAGAAGCTTGAGGGATACGAGCTAAGCGAAAGGGCAAAGCAGGTGGAGATCTTTGCGCTAATAGAAAGAATTGAGATGGAAATGAAGCCGGATGAAAGAATAGTTTTTGAGAACGAGCTGAGAAACAGGTTTGAGAAGTACGTTGAAAGGCATGCGAGGGAGATTGAAAAGACAGCCGTCTGGAAAATATCTCTTGAGATGAAAATAGTTGCAAACGGCGAATTTCCCGGAAGGCTGCTGAACCAGTTTTCTATGGACGAGTACAGCGATCATCTCAGGGTTGCGACAACCCTGGGAAGGGCTAATGCCGTTTACGTTCTCAACAAAGACCTGAAAATCGTCGGCTCTTTGGAGGGCTTTGGAGAGACTGAAAGGATTTATGCAGTTCGCTTCATAGCCGATAAAGGCTATGTTGTCACGTTCAGGGAGACCGATCCCTTCTTTGTCATCGATCTCTCGAAACCGGAAAGCCCGAAAATGGCCGGAGAGCTCAAGATACCGGGCTTTTCTTCATATCTGCATCCTCTGAAGGAAAACCTGATCCTGGGAGTTGGAAAGGAGGGGAGCTATGTAAAGCTTTCCCTGTTCGATGTCAGCGATCCAAAAAATCCCGTCGAGATTGATAAATATTTACTGAAGGAGTACTGGAGCGAGGTCATAGGGAACCACAGGGCCTTCCTTGCTGATGAGAAATACGAGGTCTTCTTCATTCCGGCAAGCTCCGGATACGTCTTCTCTTACAAAGAGGGCTTGAAACTCATAAGGGCAACCGAAACCGGATTCAGGGCGGCGTTCATAGGTGACTACCTCTACATAATAGGATCGAAAATCGTTGTGTTCGATGAGAAGAGCTGGGGAAAGGTTGCGGAACTGGAGCTCTGATCATTTTAGCGATTTTTTGAATCTCTCGTAGATTCTCTTGTACATGTACATTGCCGCGAATACGGCTGCAAATACCGCGAGAACGAAAACAAGAACGAAATAGCCCATCATCTTTGGAATTTCCGGATTCAGCGCGCTTTCGAATGCGAGGTAGTTGAGAAAAAGAAGTCCAAGGCCAAGAATAAAACCGACGAGCAGAACAACTTCGAATATTTCGTTTATCGCGGCATCGATTTTCTCCTTGGGCAGATCCTTCAGCAGCATTGTGAAGGCTGGAAGGCTTATCAAATAGGGGTTATGAAGCAGTTTCTCCCTAGCGTAAGTTTTATAAACTTGAATTGAAGATTACATGCGTTGATGCCTGTGCCCGATATGTGGGGAAAAATTAAGCCCGAATGGGTACAGGCAAATGAAGTGCTCCGAATGCGAGCTGTGAAGAATACCAGATGGATGTGGGGGGCTTCATCCGTTCACCCCGAAAGCCCTCCCATGAAAAGAGGAGGGAAGGGATGAAAGTTAATGCTAGACCAGAACGGTACTTTTCTATGAGCCTGAACCTGAGCAGGGAGAGGAGGATTATTATTGAGGGCGCGGCAATCGAGTAGAAAAACGGTTGCGATTAGGGTGAATTTGTCTCCATAGGATGTTGGGTTTCCTGCAAAATCGTAATGGGTTGGTACGGATTCCGGAAGGATCGAGTAGAAAATCGCGGCAACGAGCATAATTGCGATCAAGACGGCAATATTCAGCAGCAGGAGAGATGGATGCCAGATCCACTGATCTTCGCTCTGATACTGTCGATAATTACGATGATGGCGCTTTTCATAATGCAGCCATACACCAAGATGGGACCCGCCGAAACCCTTAAGTGGCTTTTCATGGATGCTTGGTACAAGGGTTTCTGGGAACTGTTAGCTTTTGCGATGCAGATGTGTCTGATTCTAGTTACGGGTTACGCGATTGCGTACCATCCAAAAGTTTACGGCGGGCTCAGGAGACTTGCAACGGTGCCTAAAAACACTAAACAGGCGGCGGCTTTGACTGCAGCCATTTCCATGATATGCGGCTGGATAAACTGGGGACTGGGGCTCATCGTAGGAGCTGTATTGGCAAGGGCTATAGGTGTGGAATTTTACAGGCAGGGGAAACCGCTGCATTACCCAGTTATCTGCGCCGCGGGATATGCCGGACTTGGGCTAACATGGCACTGGGGAATCTCCAGTTCTGCCGCTACTCTCAAACACCCCGGGCCATGTTTTTGAAAAGCTTCTGAAGGACCTTTTCGGAAAGGGCCTCGTATCGCTTGGTGAGACAGTTTTCCACCCATATACGATCGCAAACTTCCTCCTAATATTCTTCTCAGCCATTTTGACACTCTCCACGGCTAAAGCCGGGAGATTCTTGCTTCTAAGGCTTTCATCGGTAGGCTGTTCACAGCCCTTTTAGGCTCCCACCTCATCCCGTTCCACCTTAGAAGCAAGGGCTGCGTTCCCCGTTAACGCTACCTCCATGGAGGTAGCCTATGTTTAAAACTCCTGCAGCATCCCTATTCGCCTCCAATCCGCAGAAAAGGCATTTTAAGAGTCTTCCTCTCGTCACTATTTCCTCAGAATGGCAGCGCGGGCATATGCTTGATGTCCTGTATTCGCTCTTCTCATCAACTTCCATGCCGTATTCTTCTGCCTTCTCCCTGAACCTTCTGATTATGTAGCTGAAGCTCCAGAAGTTGTTTATCATCGCGTTTGCTTTGCTATTATTGCGCCTTCTGCTCCTTACACCTCCCAATCTTCCAAGGATTATCTTTGAGATTCCGAGCTTATATGCATATTCAACTATGGCCTTTACCATCGCGTTTACAGCATGCCTGAACCTCTTCTGGCGGATTCTGTACAGCTTTCTGAGCTTCTTCGAAGTCCTCGCTCTGTTAACCCTTGCTAATCTGCTCTGCTCTTTAGCTATCTTTCCTGTCCAGTACCACCAGTCTGACAGAACAGCTTTGCCAGAATACGCTATTGGCTGTTTTAGGCCTTCAAACCATACCGTAGCGAGGTTTATCACGCCGAGGTCTATGTAGAGGGGCTTGCTGCCTCCTCTAGCGGGAGGCTCCTCGACTTCAACTGCCATAAAGCCCCTCCAAACTTCATCCACATCATCGTAGACTATTTCCAGCCTTCCTTGCCTTCCTTTCCATTTAAGCTTGCCCTTATACTTTAGCTTAAGCCCTCTTGGAAGGTATATGTATTCATCATCAATCTTATAGCAGTCTTTTCTTATGATTATCCTAAGCTCCCTTCTTCCGTTTCTCTTCCAGTATCTGGGCATTGAGATCTTCTTTATGTGCTCTGGAAGCTTTCCTTCAGCTTCAAGCCTTTTCAATGCTAGAAAGCTCCTCCAAGCCTCGTTGTTCTTATTTATGATTTGCTGGGCAGTTGCCGAGCCTATCAATGGGGCGTATTTTTCGTAGAGATGCTTTGGATACTCGAAACGCTTGTAGCGCATGTAAGCCTGCCTCCTTTCAAAGTTCAGCTCATTGTACAGCTTGGCGCAGCTGTCAGCGAGTTCCCAAAGAGCAGGGCAGTCTTCGATTATGAAAGTGTTCGTTTTCTTCACTTCAGACACCTTTCCGGCTTCAATGTATTTTTCAGGGTCTATTATATATAAGCATATCGACGATTCATCCCACGGTTAAAACCGTAGGCTTTCTTGTCGAGTTTTATGTAAAACCTGAGGAACTTGAACCTATTTTTCCAAAAGCTCTTATTGCCCAAGAAGTGAGTGAGAACAGGTGGATCAGAATTCCCGAGGAAGTCCTCGAAGTTTATAGGCTATACCGTCCAACTCCGTTTATCAGGGCTGAAAGGCTTGAAAAGGCACTCAAAACAACTGCGAAAATATTTTACAAATACGAAGGTGTTAGCCCACCCGGCAGTCATAAACCAAATACTGCCATCGCGCAAGCTTACTACAACATGAAGGAAGGGGTTGAAATGCTAACCACAGAAACTGGAGCTGGACAGTGGGGGAGCGCTTTAGCATTCGCGACGAACTTATTCGGATTGAAATGCA
>Ga0078972_1010032_pt1 | contig 18089 bp, 14 predicted proteins | sample YelNatPaOPGAMG01_FD_67568 | JGI IMG/M metagenome (GOLD analysis project Ga0078972, IMG submission 67568) | Hot spring thermophilic microbial communities from Obsidian Pool, Yellowstone National Park, USA - OP-RAMG-01 (SPADES assembly) (version 2) | ecosystem: Environmental > Aquatic > Thermal... | reverse complement strand
GGAGTGGGGTCTATTTCATCAGACTCCGAACTGGAAAAAATAATTATCAGCAGAAGGTTGTTTTGTTAAGAGGAGGTAAACCATGAAAAAGTATATATTGTTCTTAATTATAATGCTTGTAATTTCTGTCACGGCACAGACCTGGCAGTTAGTGAATCCTCTGCCTGCGGGCAGGGCTTCGGTTCGGTGAATATTCCTGCTGATACCTTGATTAAACTTGTGCATAGATTGCCTGTGTAATTTTATCAGGATGGTGTGGTGGAGATGAAGGAATCTATTTTGTGCGACTGAGTGTAGATAATCAGACTACTGTGCAGAAACTTATTCTCCTGCGATAATCAGTGGAACAAGGGGGCGGGATATCCCCTTCTATCTGACCGCTTTCCACTTTTTTCTCCTCCTTTAAGGGAGGATAGAGGGTGAATTTTTTAAATTACCCTAAAAACCTACATTTGATTCCTGCAACTTTTCTAGATACAAGAAAACCAGTCCTATGTAAATTAGCACGCCAACTCACATTTTAGTCCCCTACAAATGCCACCAGAAAAGACTCTGGAGCTCTTTATTTTTGCATTTTTTACCTATTCAGATTAAAAAAGTATGTCCAAAAGATGCATAAAAAGTGGGAGTGGTCAGAACCGCAGGCCGATGCTGACCAGGAGGTTTAAAGTCATAAGTAAGATCGCAGTTATGACAATCCCTAATATGGGTATGAAGATAAAAGTAGTGATAAAGGCAAAGAGGCTTGCCCCTAAAAGGTCAATGCCATAGATAAACCCTGCCTTTTCCTCACCCTGGATTTCAACTGCGAGGGGAAAATGGAGACCACCCAAAAATCCACTTATAAATATACTTACTGCAATTATGATATTTGCGGGTTTTATTCTTGTAAGTCCAATAAATAAAATTAGAAAAAGATAAAGTGCGATTACAAATTGAATCAGGGAGAGGAGGTGCATTCTATTTTTATTTTCAAAAAATAATTTTTTTAACTTCAGATATAACAGAGTTCCTGAACTCAAACCCAGCATAAAGAGGCTGATTATAATTCCAATCCAGTTATATATATATCCATAAATGACCTGAAATAGTATTATAAGGAGAATTTCTAATGAGATTTCTGTTGCTCCAAATGTAAATACAGAAAGATAAATTATAGATTTTCGGCGCCAGAGGAATATTACAACTAAAAGGGGCAAAAAGAAAAATAAAGGATGGAGATTAAATAGTTTTATAAATATACCCTTCAAATCTTCAGATGTTATCCCACCCCATAATACTGTGGAGAAATAATAACATATTGGTTTCAGGTCAAGATTGATATATTTCTTTGCCCTTTGCACACTTGTCTTTAAATAAGAAATCCTCTCCTCGGAGAGATTGTAATCAAAGAAGTATTCATTTACATACACGAGTTCTATATTCCTTGCCCTAATATTACTTTTTAAAACCTCTCTTATACTCCCCTCAATCTCATAATCCGTTGCAATGTAAACTGCTTTTGACGCCGGCAGGATATAAATATTTCTGAAAACCTTGTGCAATGTATTATTTATTGTTCCCAGGAACTGGCTATAAAGTGGGCTCAGGATATCCGGTGTATAATTTACTCTTATACTAAAGATACCACCATTCTTTAATATTCTTTTTGCCTCCTTGAAAAAATCATAAGTATAATACCTGTTTAACTGGGCATTAACAGGGTCCGGAAGGTTTATAATTATACAGTCAAACTCTTCTCTGGTTTTCTTCACATAAAATCTGCCATCTCCAATAACAAAATTCAGTCTTTTGTCAGAAAAATCCCGGTGTATGTGAACCTTTCCAGCCCTTATTAATTCAGGGTCAAGTTCTAAATAGACCAATCTCTTAACCGATTTATGTTTTAAAATCTCTTCTATACCTCCTCCTAATCCACCTCCAATGAGCAGAATATCCTCAGGATTTTTATGAATCAAAAGCGGGTAATGAACTGCCTCCTCAGCCGAAAAGATATCTGGGTAAGAAAAATCAAAGTAGCCATTTGTATAAAAATTTAATTGTGCCTTATCCTTTGTGACTATTATTGAACCATACTTTGATTCGTATACTGAAATTAAATTTTGCCCGGGGAATTGTAATCTTCTTAAAAACAACTCAAGACTATAAATTTTTAAATACAGGAGTAATGGGAGAAAACCTAAGATGAATAAATACTTTTTATTGACCAATAGGGCATTCGCAAGCAGCAATAACAAAATGAGAAGGACTATAATGCCTGAAGGTGGAAGTATACTGAGCAAGATAAATGATAGAATCATCCCGCCGATGAATGAGCCAAACCCCTCAATTAGGTATAGTAACTGGGGTTTTATAATTCTGGATCCAGCAGGAAATAAGGAACCGATGATAACGCAGGTCGGGAATAGAGTAATTACGGAAATTAAGATTATCTTATGAAAACCTATCACCTCTCCAAAGGGTAAAGCGAAAATATGTGGAGCAATTCTTATGAAGATAAAGGAAAATATTAATGCAAAGGTCAGTAAAAATAGTAAAAATGCATAAACTTTCTTCGGTTCAATTTTAATTTGGATTCTTGAGTATAAAATACTGCCAAATCCAGTGAAACATAGCCAGAGAAAGAGGATGATTCCTGAAATTAATTCATTCCCACAAAAAAAAGCGAGCATTTCCCTGATTAGCAAAGTTTGGATTATAACTGTGGATAAACCAGTAATAAATACTGCAAAAGCCATATAATGAGTATAATTAAATTTATTTTATTATCAATAACTTTCTCTTGACTCTGGTTATTTTATGCATAAAATAACTGGACAAAAGGAGGCAAAATGAAGAAGGTTTATATCTTCGGCAGGCAAACCTGTCCGGTTTGCAAGGATGCCTATGAGAAGTTTTGCTATTTTAAAGAAAAAAAAGGTTTTAAAGCGCCCATAAAATATATAGATATGGACACGGTGGACGGTCTTACTGAAGGTGCATATTACGAGGTTTCTGATATACCAACAATTATTATCTTTGAAGATGAGAAGGAGATTGTGCGCTGGACAAAACAACCACCAATAAGTGAGGAATTCTTACCATATCTAACCGATTAATACGTTTCATAATGAAAAAAAATAGTGCCCTTGCGAAATTTGAGAAATTAAAAAGGATTCTAAAAAGGTATCCCGGTGTGGTCGTTGCCTTCTCTGGCGGAGTTGATTCCACACTCCTTTTGAAAGTTGCAAAGGATGTATTAAAGGATAATGTTATCGCAGTTACAGCATCCTCACCCCTTTATCCACAATCCGAAATCAATAATGCAAAAAAAATCGCCCGATTATTAAAAGTAAGGCATAAAATAATTCATTCCAGAGAACTCGAAAATAAAGCATTTAAAAATAATCCGAGGAACCGCTGTTATTACTGTAAGATTGAAATGTTTAAAAATTTAAAAAAGATTGCAGAGAGAGATGGTTATGAGGTTATTGAGGCAAGTAATTATTCTGATTTGGGTGATTTTCGTCCGGGCTTAAGGGCTGTAAATGAACTTGATATCCATTCCCCTCTTATTGAAGCAGGATTAAAAAAGGACGAAATCCGTGAACTGGCAAAATATTTAAAATTGCCGAACTGGGCAAAACCCTCTATGGCATGCCTCGCATCAAGGATTCCTTATGGCGTGAAGATAGATGAGAAAATTTTGAGGCGTATTGAAGAGAGCGAGGCAGTCTTAAAGGATTCAGGTTTTATCCAGTGCCGGGTTCGCGACCATTTTCCAATAGCAAGGATTGAAATAATACCTGATGATTTTGAAAAGTTACTAAAAAAAAGGGATAAAATTATAAAATCTCTTAAAAAAATTGGATACAAATACATTAGTTTGGATCTTGAGGGTTATAGAACCGGAAGTATGAATCTATGATCACATTAAAAAATATCGTAAAGACATTTTTAAAAGTCGGGCTTATTGGATTTGGTGGTGGTGCTGGAATGCTGGCAATAATAAGGTCTGAATGTGTAAAAAAGAAAGGGCTCATCACGGATGACGAACTTACTACAGCAGTGGCAATCGGTCAGATGCTTCCTGGGCCGTTTGTGCCAAATTATTGTGAATATATTGGCTACTGTTTGAGAGGTTTAAAAGGTGCGATCGCTGCAGGAGTTTCACTCCTCTTACCATCATTTATTATAATGCTCGTTTTATCATACCTCTATTTCACCTTTCATACAATTCCGGCGATTGAACAGGTATTCAGAGGGATCGGTGCAGTGATGACTGCAATAATACTGTGGGCAGGGTTAGATATGGGAAAATTAATAATTAATCGTCTAAACAGATTGTTAATTTTTACTATCTCTTTAATCCTTTTTTTAAAAAGATTTGATCCGGTATTGACTGTTTTCCTTGCAGGCATTTTGAATATCATACTTGAACAGGTCAAATCACCAAAGGTTTTTCTAACCGTGCCCCTTTTTTTATTTGATTTAAAAAAAACTCTTGAACTCTTCGGAATATTTTTAAAGATTGGTGCAGTAATTTTTGGGGGCGGTTATGCAGCGATTCCTTTTATACAGAATGAGGTCTGTGTTTACAGAAACTGGCTTACCCGTAAGGAATTCCTTGATGGTTTTGCCCTTGGCCAGATTACGCCCGGCCCTGTAGCAATTACCGCAACCTTTGTCGGATTTAAGGTAATGGGTATTATTGGAGCCTTTATCTCAACGATTGGAATCTTCCTTCCTTCATTTTTAATGCTTATAGGACTGTTAAAAATATATAAAAGAATAGAAGGCAATCGTTATGTAGACTCATTTTTGAACGGAATAAAATCTGCGGTCGTTGCCATACTTATCTCCACAGGCATTTTTTTTATTCCCGCAAACTGGTCAAATCCTGCTTATGGAATATTTGGTATATTATGCCTGTGTGCACTTTTCTTAATTAGAAAGATTGAACCGCTATTTTTGATAATCGCTGGAGTATTATTCGGTATCTTGGTTGGTTAATCCTATTAAGAAATCCAGCCCTTTAACACCTGCATATCATTATTGACATCATATTAATTTTATGTAAAATATTTTGATGCCCCGAAAGGTAGATTTTCTAGTTGTGGGCTCAGGGATTGCAGGGCTTACCTTTGCAATCAAGAGTGCAAAATATGGAAGTGTATTAGTCCTCACAAAGAAGCACAAAGCAGAATCAAATACCAATTATGCCCAGGGTGGGATTGCTGGTGTCTTTGGAAAAGACGATTCTTTTGAAAGCCACATTGAAGATACCCTTAAAGTGGGTGATGGTCTCTGCCATAGGGATGCAGTAGAAATAATGGTCAGAGAAGGGCCGGAGTTGATAAGAGAACTATACCAGATAGGTTGCCGTTTCTCAGTTGATAAAGATGGAAACTTTGAACTCGGGCAGGAAGGTGGACATTCACATAGAAGAATTGTCCATGCACGGGACTACACCGGGCAGGAGATTGAAAGGGTTCTATTGGAAGAGGCAAAAAAATGCGATATAACCATAAGCGAGAATGAAATTGTGCTTGATTTGATTGTCCAGGATAACGAATGCCTTGGAATTTACTACTTTGACCTCAATACCCAGCAGATTGAAACAATATTTGCCAGTGCTACAGTTCTGGCAACTGGAGGCATTGGTCAGGTCTATGAACATACCACAAATCCACCAATTGCAACTGGTGACGGCATTGCGATGGCATTTCGTGCTGGTGCCGAAATTGCAAATATGGAATTTGTCCAATTTCATCCGACCGCAGTTTATAATATTAAGATTGATGGCCGGTCCTTTCTCATTTCTGAAGCAGTTAGGGGTGAAGGAGGAATTTTGAAGACCAGGGCTGGGAAACCATTTATGAAAAAATATCATCCACTTGAAAATCTGGCCCCAAGAGATGTTGTTGCCCGCGCCTGTGTAATGGAGATGCTTGAAAATAATGATCCCTACGTTCTTCTTGACCTGACCCATCTCAAACCTGACTATCTGAGAAACCGATTCCCAACCATTTATGAAACCTGTCTCCGCTGGGGTTTTGATATTACAAGGGAACCAATTCCGGTAGTTCCTGCAGCCCATTATCTTTGTGGTGGAATAAGGGTAAATACCTGGGGCGAGACATCAGTCAAGAGGCTATTTGCCCTTGGCGAGTGTGCCTGCACCGGAGTTCATGGGGCGAACAGGCTTGCCTCAAACTCCCTTCTTGAAGCACTTGTCTTCGCTGCAAGGGCGGCAAAGCGTGTTTCTCATCTCCAAACACTCAGATTAAAAAGACTCCCCAAATTGAAACCTGTGGCTAAGACCGGACCAGACTTCAAAATTCCGATAAAGAGTATAATGTCCCAGTATGTGAATGTAATCCGAACCGAGGAAGGTTTAAAGAAGGCGAGCGAAATGATAAATAAATTTCAGCAACAGTTTGAGCCCGGAATACATCTTATCAATGCGGAGTCCCGTAATATGGTGGATGTCGCCTGGTTGATAGTTGAATCCTGTTTGATAAGGAAGGAATCGCGCGGTCTTCATTACATCAAAGAGTATCCAGAAAAGGATGAAGAGTTCCTAAGGGATACCGTGATTCAGCGTTCACCAAAATGAATTAAATTTTTATTTTAACAAAGGGAAAGGAGCATGCAATCAGGAGAGATTGAAGTTTTACTGGAAATAGGCCAATCATACCTCCTGAATAAGGAGTATGAGAAGGCAATATCAAAATTCAGTGAGGCATTGAAGATAAACCCACATGACCCGGAGGTATATTATTACCTGGGACTGGCTTATGAACATGTGGGTAAGTTAGAACAGGCAAAGCAGATGTATGAAAAGGCATTGGCTATTGATCGCAGTTTCAACAATGCAGAAATAAGGCTGACAGAAGTAAAAAATAGAATTTCTGGAGAGCAGAAGGTGTAGTTTTTATCTTTTATCCGGTTTTATAACAACTGCTAAAAGGATCGCTGCGAGGAGAGATAAACCTGCGCCCACAAGAAGGGCGATATTGAATCCAAATTTCTGCCAGAGATATCCCATCATAAGGTTTGCAGGTAAAAGGGTAATTCCTACCAGGGTATGGTATATTCCAAATATTGTGCCCCGATGTTCTGAGGCTGTCAAATCTGCTACAAAAGCCCGCAGATTACCTTCTGTAAATCCGTAATATAAACCATAGATGCCGAATATAAACCAGAGAAGAGAAATACTTTTATTATAGGCGAGTAAGGCATAGGTGAGGGTATATATCAAAAATCCAAAAATTATGGTCTTCTTCCTGCCTATATGGTCAGAAAGCACACCCGCGGGATAGGACCATAGAAAATAAGAGATATTAAAGACGAGCCAGAGGATTGGAATAAGATTAACACTGAGCCCAATCTCCCTTGCTCGCAGAATAAGGAATGCATCTGAAGAATTACCAAGCGTGAAGATTATTATTACTAAAAACAATCGCCATAATTGAGGAGTTACTTCTTTGAAAGAAAATTTAAAGACCTTTTTTGTCTCCGAACCAATATCCTTCACACCCAGAACGATGAACAGTATTGCTATCACCCCTGGGATAAAGGCAAGGGCGAAGACGAGTCTAAAATTCTGGCGAGAAAAAGAAAGGATTAAAAAGGCTAAAAATGGTCCAAGAACCGCACCCATCGTATCCATTGCCCGATGAAAACCATAAGACCTCCCATAGAATTCTTCCTTTGTGGATTCAGCAATCAGCGCATCCCTTGGTGCAGTCCTTATCCCTTTACCAAACCTATCAGCAAATCTCACAATAAGGATATGCCATGCCTGTGTAGCAAGTGCAAGGAGTGGTTTGACAAATGCAGAGAGTGTATAGCCAATGAATATGAACAGTTTTCTCTTTCTTAAACGGTCCGAAATATAACCTGAGAATGTTTTAAGGATACTTGCTGTTGATTCAGCCACCGCCTCAACGAGTCCAATAAAGACCGGCTGGGCCTTTAAAACATCCTTTAAAAATATCGGTATGAGTGAATAGGACATCTCAGTAGATAGGTCAGTGAACAAACTCACCAGACCAAGAATAAGAATATTACGTGTAAGAAAAGAGTCCAACCCTTCTTTCTGTTTTTTCATTTATTTTGTTAGGTTAAGTTCTACTGTATCCACGCCTCCTGATAGGCTCAGATACCAATATTGCCTTGGCCAGCCCGGATTATCAATGCTATCAAGAAGGACTGCCACAATCTGTCCACCTTGGAATCTTGAAGTCCCATAGCATACGCTATCCATCTCAAAGAAACCGGGTAATGAATCGCTGGAATAATCCGTTATTGTCTTACGAAATCGGTAATAGTTCGTGTTATCTGGATTTATATCACGGATAGAAATCTTCAGCCCATTTATGCCGCCGAGAGTGTCATACTTTAACCAACCATAAAGATGTGTGAAATACATTTCCTCTTTTTTTGTGCAATTAAAAATGATAAATATTAAAACTAAGGAAATAAATGCCTTTTCCAAGTCAACCTCCTATGTTTAAATTTTATTTAAAAAAAAGACAAAGTCAAGCATTATGGTAAAATCATACATTCGATTTACAAAGCAAATATCTGAGTAAAATTTGGTAAAAATTGCTTAAAAATCTATAGTTGTTAATGCGCGAAGATGAATTTCTCTGTGATAGTATCTGTTTCTCTTCTCAGTGTAACAAAATATACACCATTGCTGAGGAGAGCCTTCCTTGGATTCCAATTAATCACCCGCTCGCCCTTATTAACTGGAACAATTGCCACAAGCCGACCCGCGATATCATAAATTTTGAGATGATAATCTATAAGATTGTTAGGGTTAATATGGAATGAAAGATTATTCCTTGCTGGGTTCGGAACGACCTTAAGGAGCTTCCACTGAGAAACATCCTTTTTTTCTGACTCCTCTATAAGCGTAAGTGGTGTATAAAATCCTTTCACTTTGACAATCTGATTTACATAACTGCCACTTATCTGGGCGATTGTTATCCAGTAACTTCCATCCCTTGGGTCAAATTCAATGCCCCGGATATTCCATTCAGGATTGAGCAAGAATCTTCTACCCGTCAATGTCGGTGGTGGACCCTCTATTTCAACAACCCCAACGCTGTCAATACTTCCACCAGATGAATTGAACCAGGTCTGCACATTAACAAACGAATTACCAAGACTATCATAAGCAAGGCAACGCGTATTATAATATCCCTGAACCGGACTATTATACTGAGTAGCACTGCCAAGCGTATCACCAATATAAATCAACTGGGTTCCACCAAGTACGGTCCTGCGATCTGCATACCATATCGTATTTGGTGCTTTAAATGCAAGACCACTCGGATAATCATTTGCTGGATTATTGAACTGGCGCAGGATTGCACCGGTTGACTTGTTAATCTTCCAGACCAATCTCTGTGGATAATTGCAAATATACAACTTATCATCATAACCACTATAGGTGATATCAGTTAAACTATCTTCAGGACCGGCTATCGCACCATAATAGGTCACAAAACTATCAGAAGAATATAATCTAATCTGATTGGAATAGAAGTCAAGGACATATATTCTATCGCCAACGCGGTCATAGGCAACACCGTAGACAAAACCACTTGATGGAAAATTGGGCAGGGTTTTTGGACCCCAGATGATTGTTCCTGGTGCAATACCGACCTGCAAGGAAAATGTCCTTACCCAGGTTGTCTCGGCTGAGGTAATAACCAACTGGAAATGTGCGAGATGGCCTGGTGGTGTTGAGGCACTGACACTCACATCATAAGGGTCAGAGATATTATTTGCACTGTCATTAGGATTTAATGTGCCATATGTATATGTGGAATCAATTATTATAATGTAGGGTGATGTTGTTCTTAATTTACCCTGAACATTTGTTGCACTCACACCTCCATTATTCCTGACATAGGTGACAATTCCTGCATCCTCTCCTGGGTCAAGTTTGCCATTACCATTATTATCATTGAAAACACTAGCCCTGTTCAATACGACATTGGGCTTATCAAATGCTGGCACTGCCTGTAATGACCTCCATACATTTATCCTTCCCCAGCCGTAGTTGTTATTCGGGTATGGTGCACCCTGAGGAGGTCGGTCACAATAGTTACGCAGATAATCATATAAATCCTGGACTGTAAGGTTTGGATTTTTCTCCAGTAGAATCGCAGCAGCACCAGCAATATGGGGAGTTGCCCGAGCAGTGCTGCTCATTGTTATATAACCACCATTATTATAAGCCGAGCGAATATTCTCACCTGGTACGCATAGATCAGGTTTTAATAGATTCCAGGTTGGATAAAACCAGTATTGCGGATTATTGATCGGTGAGATGTTAGGCGCTGGACCACGAGAGGAAAAGGAGGCGATGTTATCATTGTCATCAGTTGCTCCGACACCACAAACGAGTGGATAACTCGCAGGAGAACCAACTGTTCCTGAACCAGGTCCTGAATTGCCATTGGCAAAGACTGAAAAGATGCCGAGATTCTTCCAGTTCAATATAATATCCCACCAGTGTAAATCTGAACCATTACCACTGCCCCAGGAATTGTTAATTATTCTGATATCCACACCCTGTGATTTTAAATTCGCAAGATACTGCATACAGGCATCAATCCAGGCATATTGACCAGCTCCATTAGCATCAAATGCCTTTGTTGGAATAAATCTTGCACCATATGCAACACCAATATCATCAGGGAAAGGACCAAACCCATCACCACCACAGATGATACCAATTGTATGAGTCCCATTGCCAAGGTCGTCATAAGGTGAAGATTGGCCATGAACAGCATCATACCAATAAGGGGAAAGCCACTTTCCTTCAAGGGCTGGATGGGTAACCAAAACACCGGTGTTTAAATCACCGATTATTATCCCTGCTCCTGTATAACCTGCTAACCAACAGGAATCCGCCATTATCCTGGAGATATTCCATTCAGGATTCCTTGATTCAACCCCCTCACCCAATTGATAATCAAGTTTTATAACCCCATTATGAGAAATAAACCAGATATCATCACGCAGAGCTAACCCCTCAATAACATCCCTTGTCGCCTTCAGATGGAAACCATTGAATATCCAGAACTGTCCTAAAACCTCAGCCTTTTCTTCAGGCAGACTCTTCAAATATTGAATCACATCCCTCTGGGAATTCTCTGCTATAGTCTTGAATACCTGACATTTCTCTTCAGGCCTCATCCCTTCAAGTTGTTCATAGGGATATTCTACATTCATATGGACGATGACAAAGATTTTCTCCTGGGAAGGTGTATTGTTGATTATATCAACGAGTTCCGGTGTCATCTTATCAGGGAGAGGCGGTAAGAAGAGAATAAAACCCCAAAATAACCCCATTTTAACCTCCCTGTTTAAAATTATAAATATTTCAAAAAAAATGTCAATCCTTAATTTGATCATTACTCCCTTACCCAATCTGCTTTAACTGACCACTATCCACTTTTTATATATCCTTTTGGACATCCATTATTTGAAGTTGGATAGGTAATGTAAAAATGCAATTAAAAAGCACCAGAGTCTTTTCAGGTGGTGTTTGTAGGAAGCCATTATTGGGAGTTGGCGTGCGAATCCTCACAGGACTGGTTCTTTCATATCCAGAAAAGTTGTAGTAATCAAATCCAGGTTTTGAGGGACTTAAAAAATTCATCCTCACCTCTATCCCCCTTCAAGGAGGAGGAAACAGTGGGTAGTGGTCAGCTCCTTTAACCCTTGACTTTTTCTAAAAAATATGGATAATTATATCACTGAATCTTTTGAAAGGAGAATGAAAAATGGCATTGATGAAAGATAAGAAGGCTGAAATTATCAATACTTTTAAACGGCATGAAAAAGATACCGGTTCACCTGAAGTGCAGATTGCACTTCTCAGTGAGCGGATAAAGATTCTTACTGAACATTTGAAGAAGTTTCCAAAAGATAAACACTCAAGGCAGGGTTTGATAAAGATGGTGAATGACCGGAGGCGCCATCTTAATTATCTATTGAGGAAGGACAGAGCCCGTTATCTTAAAATAGTTGATGCACTCGGTTTGAGAAGGTAAATTGTATTCGGTTGAATTAAAAGTCGGTGAGAAGAATCTACGTATCGAGCATGGGCGTGTTGCCCGACAATCTGCCGGTGAAGTTCTTATCTCTTATGGAGATACAGTCATCCTTGTTTGTGCTAATTATAATCCTGAAGTTGATAACACAGTAGATTTTTTGCCTCTGACTGTTGAATATCGAGAACTTGCCTTTGCTGCGGGCAAGATTCCTGGTGGATTTATAAAAAGGGAGATGCGGCCTTCGGATAACGAAATTCTCTCTTCAAGATTGATTGATCGTCCGCTTCGGCCCCTCTTTCCACCGGATTTCCGCAATGAGGTCCAGATCATCGCGTATCTTTTATCCTGTGATGTTGAGCACGACGCAGATATCCTTGGTATAACTGGTGCTGCCACAGCCCTTTTAATCTCAGAAATCCCTTTCACAACCCCTGTTGCGGGTGTAAGAGTTGGACTTTTAGATGGGAAATATATTATAAATCCGACTCTTTCCCAGCAGGAGAATTGCAAGATCAATCTGGTCGTCGCAGCCACTAAAAATGCTGTTGTTATGATTGAGGGTGGTGCAAAAGAGGCTTCTGAGGAGGAGGTTATCCAGGGGATAAAAGTAGCACAAAATGAATGCTTGAGAATTATTGAAATGGAAGAGAAGATACGTGAGGCTGTTGGCAAGGAGAAGTTAGAGATAAATGAACCATTTGTAAGTGAAGAACTGGCAAACGAAATAAAGGAAAAAGTTGGCAATGACATCAACCAGATATTTCTCTTTAGAGAAAAGAAGGCTCGTCAGGAAGCAGCCTATGAGTTGATAAGGAGTATAACTGAAAAATTTACAGATAGGGGGATTGAAGGGATTGAAGCCAAGGTTCGTTATGTCATTGAAAAAATGATTGCCCAGAGGATGCGTAAGATGATCCTTGAGGAGAAGAAGAGGTTTGATGGTCGGGGGACGAAGGATATTAGGAATGTCTCTTGTGAAATTGGAGTATTACCCAGAACTCATGGCTCTGCCCTCTTTACCAGGGGTCAGACCCAGAGCCTTGCAGTGACAACCCTGGGAACGAAGAGTGATGAACAAAGGATAGATGCCATATATGGTGAAGAATCTAAATCGTTTATGCTCCATTACAACTTCCCGCCTTTTGCAACGGGCGAGGTGAAACCAATTCGCGGACCAAGTAGACGGGAAATAGGGCATGGTGCACTTGCAGAAAGGGCAATTTTACCTGTATTACCCTCTGAGGAAAATTTTCCTTACACTATAAGGGTGGTGTCAAATATCCTTGAATCCAATGGTTCATCTTCTATGGCGAGTGTATGTAGTGCCTCACTCGCACTTATGGATGCAGGTGTTCCAATTAAGACCGCAGTCGCAGGAATCTCTATCGGACTGGTAAAAGAAGGGGACAGATATGAGTTATTAACCGATATTATTGGTGATGAGGATCATTATGGAGATATGGATTTCAAAGTTGCAGGAACGAAGAACGGCATAACTGCACTCCAGTTAGATTTGAAGATCCAGGGCATTGATATTGAAATCTTAAGGCAGGCACTTGATTATGCCCGAGAAGCCAGAGAGAATATTTTAAAGATAATGAGTAGCACGATAGATTCGCCAAGAACATCTCTTTCAAAATATGCTCCAAAGATAGTGGCCTTCTCCATTCCTAAAGAAAAGATTGGTGATGTAATAGGACCCGGTGGTAAGGTGATCAGGCGGATTATCGGTGATTCTGATTTAAAGATTGATATCACTGATGATGGCAAGGTGACAATTGCTGGTAGTGATGCAGAACTGGTAAAGAAGGCAAAGGGGGAGATACTGAATATCGTTCAGGAAGTTGAAGTAGGGAAGAGTTATATTGGAAAGGTAACGCGGATTACGAATTTTGGTGCCTTTGTAGAAATCTTACCAGGGAAGGAGGGATTATTACACATCTCAAAACTCAGCCGCCGTAGGGTGCGCAGAGTTGAGGATGTGGTAAAACCTGGTGATGAAGTAATTGTAAAGGTTTATGAAATTGATGATATGGGAAGAATTAATTTGATACGTGTAGGTGAAGATTGGTACAACAGGTAAAAGATTTAGTAACTGTCCGTAATATAAACCCGAATGTGAAGATTGTTGCTGAAAAATTGTCACAGTATTATTCATTTGCCCTGGGCATTTTCATAAACAGGGGGTCGCGTGACGAAGACAAAACGGATAATGGCATTACCCATCTTATTGAACATATGTTGTTCAAAGGGACATCAAGCAAGTCCTCTCTTGAAATTGTGCGGCTGATTGAAGGGCTTGGTGGCTCTTTTGATGCATTTACCACAAAAGAGAATCTTGTTATTGTAACCAAATTTCTCTCCGAACATCTTATTAAGGTCTTTGAACTTCTGAGCGAAATACTATTTGAATCAAAATTTGGAGAAGAGGAATTTATTAAAGAAAAATCGGTCATTATGGAGGAGATCAAGTCTAATAATGAAGACCCTTCAGAATACATTTATGATCTGTTATTTGATTTAGTTTTTAAAGAACATCCCATGTCTATGCCTATTGCTGGCACAATAGAGTCTGTATCAAATTTGCAACTTAAAGATGTTCAAAAACACTATCAGGATGTATTACGCTGTCCGATGATTATCTCGGTGAGTGGAAATTTTGAACCTGATATATTGTTTGACTATGCCCAAAAGAGATTTTCTAAAAGTGGCTTATTTAACTATGAAAGAAAAAAGCCAGATACCTACATACCAGGTTGGAATTTTCAAACTCAGAGAGACATATCCCAGGTTCATTTGTGTTTTGGACTTCCTGCTGTAGGTTATGATTCAAATTTAAGACACCCCCTCCTCATCCTTAATGCTATGCTCGGTGGAGGTATGTCATCACGTCTTTTTCAGGGTTTAAGAGAAGAACATGGACTTGTTTACGATGTTCATTCATTTGTTGATTTTTATAGTGACTGTGGTATCTTTGGTTTTTATTTAAGTACTGATAAAAAAAATATTAAGAAGATTATTGAAGAGTTAAAGAGGATATTTGATAATCTTTACACAAGGGGCTTTTGCGAGGATGAAGTTGAACTTGCAAAATCTTATATAATCGGTAATCTTTTATTAAGTCTTGAAAATTCAACAAATCGGATGTTGCGTATCGGACGCGAATTTGGTTATTTAAATAAAATAACTCCGGTAGAAAAAACTGTTGAGAAAATAAAAAGTATAAAGGTTGATGAAATAAATGGCCTGCTCAGAGATTATCTTGATTTGAAAAGATACTCAGTTTCGGCAATCGGTCCGGTTGATGAAGATTGGGTGAGTAATTTTGTTAAAAATTTAAAAGGATGATATGAATCTGTTATTAATTGCACCAGCAGTTGTTGATGAAAACCGTCGCGGAATGCAGGGCAAGGCATTCCAGCTCCCACCCTTTTCCCTGGCGGCTGTAGCGGCAGCAACACCTGGATATGTAAATGTCAGAATCATTGATGAAGCTATTGAGCCGGTGGATTATAATTATCCCGCAGACCTTGTAGGGATAACCGTTCTCACAAGATTTGCACCCCGTGCCTATCAGATTGCAGATCAATTTAGAAGTAGGGGTATTAAGGTTGTTCTGGGTGGTCTCCATCCATCCGCGCTTCCAGAAGAAGCAATTCAGCATGCAGATGCAGTTGTAATTGGGGAAGCAGAAGGAATATGGGAAACGGTCGTAAAGGATTTTTTGAATAATTCCCTGAAAAAATTCTATAAGAATCAAAACTATCCAGACCTCGCATTGGTCAAAAGCCCGCGTCGTGATTTATTCAAAAAATCCCGTTATCTTTTTACTGCAATGGTTCAGACAAGCCGTGGCTGTCCATTTGACTGTAATTTTTGTAGTGTTACAAAGTTCTTTGGAGGAAAATTCAGAACCCGTCCAGTGGAGTGTGTAATAAAAGAAATTCGTAGTTTAAAATCAAAATTTATTGGTTTTTCTGACGACAATATTTTTGGTAACAGGATATATGCACGAAAGTTATTCAATGCCTTAAAATATGAGGGTGTTATATGGATGGCTCAATCTTCAATAAACATTGCTGATGATCCTGAGTTGCTACATCTTGCCGCAAGGAGTGGTTGTAAGGGATTATTTATAGGCCTTGAATCTGCAGATGCCGAATCCCTTGCTCAGATGCAAAAAGGATTCCAGAAACCACAAAAATACAAGGATTATATTGCCCGTCTCCATGATGAAGGAATAGGTGTGATGGGTGCATTTGTTCTGGGCAATGATAATGAGGATGAATCAATATTTGAAAAGACTTTGGAATTTGCGAAAAAGATAAAACTTGACCTTGCTCAGTTTTCTATATTAACCCCATATCCGGGGACTAAATTATTCAATAGATTACTCAAAGAGAATAGAATCTTTAATTTTGATTGGTCAAAGTATGATGCAGGAAATGCAGTATTTAAACCTCTAAAAATGACTGCAGAAAAATTAAAAGAAGAAGTTGATAAAATGTGGCGCGAGTTTTATCGATTTGATGGAATTCTATATCGTTTATTAACTCTTGGCAGAAGATTACCAATCCAGATTCTGCCATTGCTTCTTTTAAATATTAGTTTTAGGAAGGAGATTGCCGCAACACAAAATCTTTAGAAAGAAATTTTTGAATGAAGATAAAGGTCAAACCTGAAGATTTCACTATTGAAGAAATCATCAACCCACCCTATTCTAAAAAAGGAAATTTTACATTATTAAAACTCCAGAAAAGATACTGGAATACCCTTGATGTAATTGATTTTGTTGCCCGAAAACTTAATGTATCAAAAAACAGATTTTCCCGGGCGGGATTAAAGGATAGATATTCTTTCGCAATCCAGTATCTTTCATTTGCAGGCGATTTTGATAACACTGTGGAGGAAAAAAATTTTACGCTCATTCCAATAGGGAAAATTTCGGAACCGATTTCAGCCAAATTTTTAAAAGGTAATAAGTTTTCGGTAGTTATTCGCTGCCTTACCGAGGAGGAAATTAAAAAAATTTTAGATAATTATCTCCAGATAGAAAAATTCGGTTTTCCAAATTACTTTGATGAACAGAGATTTGGTTCAGCAAGGCACAAACAGGGTTTCTTTGCGAAATTCCTGATGCTGGGCCATTTCCAGGGTGCATTGAAATCTTTGCTCTGCTTTCCTTATAAAGAGGATGGGAAGAAAATAAAAGAATTTAAAAGATTCTGTGCGGAAAATTGGGGTAGATGGGATGGGTGTTTAAAGATTGCACCAAGGGAATTTAAAAAGATTCTTGCCTATTTAAAGGACAATCCCAAAGACTTTAAGAATGCAATCAAACAGATTGAGCCGGATATGCTAAACCTGTATCTGCTTGCATATCAGTCTTATCTATTCAATGAAACCCTTTATTTGGTCATAAAGGAGACACAGAAGGATATAATTGAACTTCCTTATGCCTATGGGAGATTTGCATTTTATAAGGAACCAGAAAATTTTGATTTTATCAAGGATTTAAAGATACCTATGTTGAATGAAAAGACTGATTTAAATGGTTTTTGCGGCAGGTTGATTTCAGAGGTATTAAAGAAAGAAAAAATCCAGTTAAGAGATTTCAAATTGAATAAACTCAGGTTTCGGGGTGTAAGATTCAAACCCTTTAGCCGACCAGCAGTAGTTCTGCCCCAGTGTCTTACGATTACTGAACCCCAGGATGATGAAATTTATCAGGGTAAGAAAAAAGTTTCATTGAATTTTACACTCCCTCCTGGCGCCTATGCAACCATTCTGATCAAACGCCTGATGATATAATTTATTTTTCTCTTGACTTCTTTGATTATTTTTTTATACTCTTAAATAAAGGGTGACCGATGATTATTATACTATTCTTTCAATTATTTAATCTCTTCCCTCAGGAAAAAATTGATATGTCTATCTCCTCAATGAACAAATTTTACAAAGAACCGATAACTGCATTAGCCCATTGTAATGCTATAACCAGAATAAATTTTAAAAATTTTTTAC
>Ga0078972_1010030_pt1 | contig 18092 bp, 16 predicted proteins | sample YelNatPaOPGAMG01_FD_67568 | JGI IMG/M metagenome (GOLD analysis project Ga0078972, IMG submission 67568) | Hot spring thermophilic microbial communities from Obsidian Pool, Yellowstone National Park, USA - OP-RAMG-01 (SPADES assembly) (version 2) | ecosystem: Environmental > Aquatic > Thermal... | reverse complement strand
GCCATGCGCGGCGCCCTCCGCGCTGGCCCACCTGGGGCGATCGCCCCTCGGCAGGGCCTTTTCGCAGCCCTTGGGCGGTGCCGGGCTGCTGCCGCGGGCCGCGTTGGCGGCCGGGCGTTGCTGAAGGGAGGTGACCATTGGCTGCTCCGATCTTCGAGGCGGCGCTGGCCGGCTTGCTGCACGACATCGGCCTGGTTGCCCTGCGGGCGGGCGTGGCGCCGCCCCAGCCCTGGGGCGAGGCCCAGCGCGAGGAGTTCGGCCAGGCTCACGCGCTCCTCAGCGCGGCTGCGTGCAGCCACCTGCCGGCGCAGTGGCAGCCGGTGCTGGCCGAGGCGGCGCACCATCATCGCCCGCGCACCCGGCTGGCCCGCCTGGTAGCCATCTCCGAGGCGCTGGCCACGGGCGAGCCGGAGGTCGACGAGGATGGCGGCCCTTCGCACCTGCTCTCCATCTTCTCGCGCGTGGCGATCCCCGGGCAGGGTGCGGCGCCCGAGGGCCTCTACCTGCCACTGCTGCCGCTGGCGCTGCAGAAAGAGGCGCTCTTCCCCAGCCGGGCCAGCCCGCCGGGCGATGGCAGGGCCGGGCATGCGGCCCTGTGGCAGGGCCTGCAGGACAGGCTGGCCGGCCTGCAGCGCGCCTACGCTGCGCCCGGGGCCGACGGCGCCGCCTACCTGGGCAATCTGCTCCACCTCCTCCGCCAGTACACCGGGTGTGTGCCGGCGGGGGCCGACGTGAGCCTCTACGACCACAGCCGCATCACGGCGGCCCTGGCCGTGTGCCTCAGCGGCTGCTCCGATACCGAGCTGCAGGCCCTGGCACAGCGGCCGGCCGAGAGCGATGTGCCTGTGGCTCTGGTGGTTGTGGGCGATATCTCGGGCGTGCAGGACTTTATCTACACCATCACTCCGCGCGGCGCCGCGTCGGCGCTGCGCGGCCGGTCGCTCTACCTGCAGCTGCTGAGCGATGCCGTGGCTTCGTACGTCCTGGCGCGCCTGGGGTTGCCGCCCACGAACCTGATCTACTCGAGCGGCGGGCGCTTCTGCCTCCTCGTGCCCCCCGCGGCGGCCGCCGAGCTCGCCGAGCTCCGGCGCTACGTCAGCCGCGTGCTTCTGGCCCATCACGCGGGCGCCCTCTACATGGCCCTTGGCCATGCCTCCTTGCCGGCCTCCAGCTTCTACCAGGGGCGTTTCGCCGGCCCCTGGGCCGAGGTGAACGCTGCCCTGCGGCGCAGCAAAGACCGGCGCTTCAGCGAGCTGGGCGCCGAGCTGCACCAGCTCCTGTTCGTCCCCTGGCGTGACCAGGGCAACGAGGAGCGCGAGTGCCAGGTGTGCCACCTGGAGCACCCCCGCTGCCGCCAGGAGGGCGAGCTCCGCAAATGCCCGGCCTGCCGTGCGCTGGAGGAGCTGGGCGAGGCGCTGCGCCAGGCCCGCTACCTCTGCCTCGACGAGGTCGCACCTTCGTTCCAAGGCGGCGAGCCTGCCGGCACCCCTCAGGAGGTGTTGGCCGCTTTCGGCATGCGGGCGCGCCTGCTCGACGAGCTGCCGCCGCCCGCCGGGCCCGACGTCGAGCGCCGTCACGTCCTGGCCCTCGACGACGAGGCAGCGCGCCTGCTCGAGCCTGCCCCGCGCTGCGTGGTGGGGCGCCGCTTCTTGGTGAACGTGACGCCGGTGGGCCCCCACGGCGTCGGCAGGACGGGCGACCTGGCCGGCGCCTCGCAGGGCGTGAAACGCCTGGGCGTGCTGCGCCTCGACGTGGATAACCTGGGCGCGGCCTTCTCGGCCGGCCTCGGCGCGCGGGCCAGCCTCTCGCGCGTGGCGGCCCTGAGCCAGGCCATCGACCAGTACTTCGAGGGCTGGGTCGAGGTGCTGGCCCGCGAATACAACCCGAGCGACTCGCCGCACCGCGCCTACAGCATCTACTCGGGCGGCGACGACCTGTTCTTCGTGGGCAGTTGGGACGCCATGGCCGGCCTGGCCCGCCGCATCAACGCCGACTTTGCCGAGTACACCGGCTACCACCCGGGGCTCCACCTCTCCGGCGGGCTGGTGCTGGTGACCGAGCGCTACCCCCTCTACCAGGCGGCGCGCGATGCCGGCCAGGCCGAGGAAGAGGCCAAGCTCCTGCCCGGCAAGAACGCCTTCTGTTTCCTGGGCCAGACCCTGCCCTGGCCCACGCTCGAGCGCGCGGCCGACCTGACCGGGCGCCTCCGCGAGCTGCTGAAAGCCGGAAAGGTGAGCCGGGGCCTGCTTCGCCTGCTCATCACCACCCAGGCTGCCTACGAAGAGGCCCGCCTGCGCACCCTGCGCGAGGGGGGTGGCCACACCCTCACCGGCCAGCCCCAGGGCTACTATGGCCCCTGGGTGCCGCGCGCGCAGTATATGCTGGCACGCATGGCCGAGCTGCACCGCTCAGCCGCCAGGGAGATCGGCGAACTGCAGGAACTCTTGCGCGAAGACGACTATCGCGCTGTGGCCTGGGTGGGGTTGGCCGCCCGCTGGGCTGAGCTGCTGACCCGCGAAGACAGCGGCCGAGAGGAGAAAGGAGCTTGACTGTGGAGCGAGACGCAGTGGACCGCGCACGAAGGGAGCCCCCCAAGGGCCAGGACTCCTTCCAGCCGACCTCCCAGCCGGTGTTGAAGACCATCATCACCGACCCGGCCGGCGCCGAGGCGCTGGTGAAGGAGGCCGAACGCATCGGCAAGGCCCTCGTCAGGCCGCTGAGCACCTCGCAGATCCGGTCGATCTTTGGCGAGGTGCGCATGATCGAGGGCGAATGGCAGACGGACCCCCAGCGCGCCTACCGGCGCCTGATCCTTCTCAAGCCCAAGATGGCCTACCGTGCGAAGAAGGAGACCGGCGAGGGCGTGCGCTACCTGGTGAGCGTGCTCTCGCCCGCGGTCGACCTGGTGCAGGGCGACGCCGGCAATTTCCGGCGCTTCGTCGAGTTCTTCGAGGCGATCCTGGCCTACCACAAGGCCTATGGTGGCAGTTGAGGTGCAGCGGGCGCTGCCCTGGCGCCGCGGGGCCCTGCCCCGCCGGGCCAGAGGCCGCCCTGACCCCCAGCCAGAAGGAGTGAGCCATGGCTGCCGAATCGTTCAGACTGCGAGGCCGCGTCTTCCTGTCGTTCAACCTGCGCACCCTCACCGGCCTGCACATCGGCGGGTCGGATGTGGGCGTCGAGATCGGGGGCATCGACAAGACGGTGATCCGCGACGTGCTGTCGAACCAGCCCTACATTCCCGGCTCCTCGCTGCGCGGCAAGATGCGCTCGCTGACGGAAAAGTACCAGGGCAAACCGCAGAACAAGCCGATTGGCCGCGCGAGCATCCACACCTGCAACCAGAAGGAAGAGTACCTGCGCTGCTCCGTCTGCCAGGTGTACGGCGTGCCCGCCGAGAAGGGCTTCAACTCGCCCACGCGCCTGGTGGTGAGAGACGTGCACCTCGAGCCGGCGAGCGCAGAGAGGCTGCGCAACGAGGCCCACACCGACCTTCCGTTCACCGAGATCAAGACCGAGGTGGCCATCGACCGCATCACCTCCGTGGCCAACCCGCGCCGCATGGAGCGCGTGCCGCGCGATGTGGTCTTTGGCCCCGCCGAGATGGTCTACAGCGTCTTCGCAGGCGGCGATTGCGACCCCGCCCGCGACATCGAGAACCTGCGCGTGGTGGTGCTGGGCCTCAAGCTGCTCGAGGACGATTACCTGGGCGGGCTGGGCTCGCGGGGTTCGGGCAGGGTCAAGGTCGAGGGCCTGCGGCTGGGGTTGAAGGACGGCCGCAGCTATGGGCCCGAGCCCGAGTGGCTCACCCCGGCGCCGCTGGCTGGCCTGGGTGCCCTGGATGGGCAGATGGAAGAGCTTCTGGCAGAGATCAAGCGCCGGCTGCTGGCCTGACTGGGGGGAAGCACCATGCCCAGAGTGACTTGCTATCACCTGCAGTTCGAGTCGGGGCTGCACGTCGGTGCCCAGGGCATCGGGCAAGAGGACTCGCTGGCCATGGTCCCGTCGGATACGCTGTTCTCGGCCCTGGTGGCGGCCTCGCTCGAGCGCCACGGGGCGCCTGCCGTCTGGGGCGCCGCCTTTGCGGGGCCGCAGGAGGCGCCCTTCCTGTTGGGCTCGGCCTTCCCATATGCCGGCGAGGTGCGTTTCTACCCGTTGCCCCACGTCGATTGGGCAAGGCTCGGCCTGCCCGAGGGCGTCGATGTCAAGCGCCTGCGGCGGCTGCGCTTCATCTCCGAGGGCATCTGGCGCCGGGTGGTCGCCGGCGCATCGCTGGCCGACCTCTACCCGGCGGAAGGGGGCGGGGCCTTCCTGCAGGGCGGGGCCCTCTGGCTCGGCAAGGATGAGGTCGCCGGCCTGCCGGGGTGGATGCGCGAGATGAGCTGGCGCGGCGCCCGGCGCAGCCGCCCCCTCGAGGCGCTCCCTCACCTGGAGCTCTGGCAGGTGCACAGGACGCCGCGGGTCACCGTCGACAGGCTGAGCAGCGCCAGCGAGATCTACTACACGGGCCGGGCCGCCTTCGCCCCCGGCTGTGGCCTTTGGTTCCCTGTGGCCTGGCTCAGGCCCGAGGCGCCCTCTGCAGGCGGCAGGCCCTGGCGGGCGACCTTCGACGAGGCGCTGCATGCGCTCGGCGACGCGGGGCTGGGCGGCGAGCGCAGCGGCGGCTACGGCGGCTTCCGCTGGCATGTGGGGGGCGAGGAAGAGTGGCCACAGCCCGCGGCCGGGCGCCCGTTCGTCACCCTGAGCCGCTACCATCCCCGCGCAGAGGAGCTGCCTGCCGCCTTCGAGGGCGCCACCGTCGCCTACCAGCTCGCCTCGGTGGCCGGCTACCTGCACGCGCCGGGGGTGGCCTCGCAGCGGCGGCGCCGGCTGTGGCTGGTGGCGGAGGGCAGCGTCCTCACGGCCCTGCCATGGCAGGTGATGGGTGACCTCACCGACGTCGCCCCCGTCGTGGGCAGCTTCCCGCACCCCGTGTGGCGTTACGGCCTGGCCCTGCCGGTGCCGCTGGAGGTGGCCCATGCCTGACTATGTGCTGTACGATGTGGAGGTTGGCGTGTGCTCGCCCCTGCACATCGGGAGCGGGGAAACCCTGTTGCAGGGCTACGACTTTGTGACCCACGCTGGCCGCACCTGGCGGTTGAACGTGGAGGCGCTGCTCCTCGAGAAGGCCGAAGACCCGGCCATCGCCAGGCAGCTCGCGGCGGTTCCTCCGGGCAGCCTGCTGTCGCCCGCGGATATGCGCCCGGGCAGCCCGCTCTTCCGATACGTCATACCGGGCGTGCCGCGCTCCAGCGAGACCAATGCGCAGGTGCTCGAGCAGATCAAGGACGTGTGGGACCGCCCCTACCTGCCGGGCAGCTCGCTCAAGGGGGCGCTGCGCACGGCGCTCCTCTGGTACGCGCTCAAGGCACAGGGGCGGCAGGTCGACCTGGCGCAGCTCAGCAGGAACCCCAAGCGGGCGGCCGAGCCCCTCGAGCACGATGTGTTGGGGGCCGACCCCAACCACGACCTGCTGCGGGCCCTGCACGTGGCCGATAGCGAGCCGGTCGAGCCCGGCAAGCTGATGCTGGTCAACGCCAAGGTGGTCGGCGGCGAGACGCCCGGCTCCCCCATCGAGCTGGAGGCCATCCAGGCCGGGGTGGTGGTGCATACCCAGCTCAAGGTCGACCGGGCGCTGTTCAGCCGCTGGGCGCGCCAGGGCGGGCAGGGCCTGGGGGCCGGCGAAGCCTGGCTTGGCGACCTGCCGGCCATCGTGGCCCAGTTCAGCGAGGAGCGCCTGCGGCAGGGCCTGGCCTGGTGCGGCACGCTGGCCAGTCGATCGCTGGTGGCGGGCTTTTACCGCGAGCAGCGGGCCGGCCAGGGAGGCAACGTGTGCCACCTGCAGGTGGGCTGGGGCGGCGGGTGGGATAGCAAGACCATCGGCCTCCTGCTACAGGAGAAACCCAGTAGCCTCGAGGAGGTCATTCGCACCTACAAGTTGCACCGTGGCCGGCCGCGGCGGCCAGGGCAGCGCTTCCCGGCCACGCGGCGCATGGCCATGCGCCGCCAATCGGGGCCGGCCGGCCAGGCGGCGGAGGCCATCGTCGCGCCGCTGGGCTGGGTGCGGCTGGCCTTTCGGCGGAGGGGCTGAATGAAGCTACTCACCTTTCTGGGCACCACGAACTACCAACCCGCGACCTACGTGTGGCGCTCGCCCGATGGCAGGCAATACGAGCATGCGACGCGCTACGCGCCGGCCGCGGCCTGCCGCTTTCTGCGCGCCGATGGCATCATCGTGCTGGCTACCTCCGAAGCCTGCGCTGTGCATCTGGCGGGGCTGAGGCAGGAGGTGGATCCGGCGGTCGACATCAGCGTGGAGCCCATCCCAGGCGGGGCCAACGAGCAGGAGCTGTGGCAGATCTTTGGCGCGGTGGCCCGCTGCGCGCGCCAGGCGCCGAGCGTGGCGCTCGACATCACCCACGGCTTTCGCAGCCTGCCCGTGATCGCGCTGCTGGCCGTCGCGTTCCTGCGCGCCGTCCACCGGGTGGAGGTCGAGCGCGTCGTCTACGGCGCGCTGCAGGCGTGCGACACGAGCGTCAGTCCGCCTCGGGCGCCGCTCTTCGACCTGACGCCGATGCTGTCGCTCCTGGAGTGGGCGATCGCGGCCGACCGACTCATCCGCAGCGGCGATGCGCGCGATATGGCGGCGTGCCTGCGCGGTGCTGCGCCGCCCTGGCCGCAGCCGCAGCTGTTCCCCCTGAGGTCAAAGATAACCCGGCTGAGCACCAAGCTCGACGAGGTCTCGAATGACCTGCGCCTCATCCGCGCCTACGATACCCTGGAGGCTGCCGAGCGGTTGAGCCGCGAGTTGGCGGAGGCCGAGCAGTGCGCCGCCTCGGTGCCGCCCTTCGCCGAGCTGCTGGCCGAGGTGCGGGCCACCTTCACGGGCCACGCCCTGGCCAAGCCAGCCGCGCCCGAGAACGTGGCCGCCTGCCTGGAGCGCCAGCGTGCGCTCATCCGCTGGTACCTGAGCCACCAGTACTATGTGGAGGCAGCCACTCTGGCCCGCGAGTGGGTGGTATCGTGGTGGGCCGTGGCGCAGCAGGGCAAAGCAGACCTGCTATCGAGGGACACCCGCGACGCAGCAGAGCACGCTTTGGGCGAGTTGCATGCAGCCAACAAATGTGGCTGCCTGGCGGAGCGCGCTTCGGGGCTCCCAGAGCAGGTCGCGCGGCTCTGGTCGCGCATCATCGACGTACGCAACGACATCGACCATGCGGAGATGCGCCGCGGAGCGCTGGCGCCATCGAAGCTGATCGAGCGGATCGAGCAGTGCGTGGGCGAAATCGAGAAGCTCCCCCTTCCACACCAACCTGTGGCCGGGCCGGTTCAGATGCCGGGGCCCGACGCTCCCGTTCGCTAGAAATCACCAGGAGAACGCATGCTTGCGAGCCTCGTCTTAACCGTGCGCACCGAGCACGAGGCCGTCGTGCCCCGCAACCTGGGCTGGGCGAGCCACGCCCTCTTCTTGCGCCTGCTCGCAGAGCGCGATGCAGGCTTGGCCGGCGAGCTGCACGACGGGATGGCGCCCAGGCCCTTCACCTGCTCCAGCCTGGTGGGCGGCGCTCCGCAGGGGCCCATGCTGCGCCTGGCGCCCGGCGCACAGGCCTGGCTGCGCTTCACCGGGCTGACCGCCCCGGTCAGCCGGCACCTGCTGGCCATCGCTGCCAACCCGCCTGCCCAGGTCGAGCTCGACGGGCAGGTGCTGCAGGTGTGCGCGGCCACGGTCGATGCGCAGGCACACCCCTGGGCCGCGAGCGACGGCTACCGGGAGCTGTGCGAGCGCATCCTGCACGCCCCCGGGCCCGTGCCACGCCGGGTGAGGCTCGAGTTCGCGAGCCCCACCACCTTCCATACGCGCAACGCCGCCGGCCAGCGGGTGAACATCCCCCTGCCGCTCCCCCACCTGGTCTTTGGCAGCCTGCTCGACCGCTGGCAGGCATTCTCGCCGGTGGCCGTGGACCCCGACCTGCGCCAGTACGCGCAGGAGATGGTGGTGCTCTCGCGCTGCAGCGTGCGCACGCGCACCCTGGCCTTCAAAGAAGGGGGGAGCGAGACCGGCTTTGTGGGCGAGGCGGTCTTCTCGACCCTCAATGCCGACCGCTACTGGGGGCGCGTGCTTCAAGTGCTGGCAGCCTATGCACTCTATGCAGGAGTCGGCGCCAAGACGACGATGGGCATGGGGCAGGCCATGCGGATGCTCGAGCCCTGCGCAGGCACAGACCAATGACGCGCAGGGTGCGGGGGCGCGCAGCCCTGCGCACCCGGCGCGGCGCGCCCCGGCCGGGGGCTGTGGCAGGGGCCGGCGCCGGCTGCGGCTGGCCGCCCAGCAGGCGAGGCCGCCATCTCTGGCGCAGGGCCGCCGCGCGATCCCCCAACCCGCGTTGTCATTGCGAGCGCCAGAGGCGCGAAGCAGTCCTCACCCCACGACAGTCATTGCGAGCGCCAGAGGCGCGAAGCAGTCCTCACCCCACGACAGTCATTGCGAGCGCCAGAGGCGCGAAGCAGTCCTCACCCCACGACGGTCATCGCGAGCGCCAGAGGCGCGAAGCAGTCCTCACCCCACGACGGTCATTGCGAGCGCCAGAGGCGCGAAGCAATCCTCACCCCACGACGGTCATTGCGAGCGCCAGAGGCGCGAAGCAATCCCCAACCCACGATTGGAGATTGCTTCGTCGGCGGCTGCCGCCGCCTCCTCGCAATGACAGGCGCACGTTCTCTGCTTCACACAGGATTCTGTGCCGCATCCCGTGCATCCTGTCCATCCCTGTTGGCCGTTCCCCTTTGGGGCGCCACGATGCACAGGCTTGCCCCCAACGCGAACTGCGCCCTGCTCAGGGCACCCGCGCCACGGCGCGGCACGGCGTGCCCTCGACGCCGGGCACGGGCAGGGGAAAGGCCTCGACCCAGGCGCCGGCGGGCGGGAGTTGGTCGAGGTTGGTCAGCCCTTCGAGGATGAGCACCTCCCGCTGGCACAGGTAGCGGTTGACCGGGTAGCTGGGGTCGCCACCGGGCTCCAGCCCGACGGAGTCGATGCCCAGCAGCGAGACGCCGCGCCCGGCGAGCTCGATGGCCGCATCGAGGCTGAGGCCGGGTTTGGTGGCCACCAGCCGCTCCAGTTCGCCAGGGGTGGCCGCTGCCATCAGGCGGGCCATGTAGCCGGAGTGGAAGAGGACGATGGCCCCCGCCAGGTCCAGGCCGGCCAGGGGCGCAAGCGACTGCGGGGTGAAGAGGGCCAGGCCGCGCACGTCGACGACGTAGGCCGGCCCCTCGAAGCGCTCGAGCGGGAAGGCGTCGATGGGCCGGCCGCCGGCCAGAAAGTAGTGCGGCCCCTGGATATGGGTGCCGGCCTGGGTGGGGAGGTGCAGCCGGTAGCAGTACTCGCGCACCGGGCCCTCCAGGGCGTTGTAGGGGCCGTCGACCTCCACCGGCGGGTCGCCCGGAAAGTGGGCGGCGCCGGGCACGAGGGGCAGGCTGAGGTCCACCAGTCGCCGGCCCGGCCGTGCGGGCCTCTCAGCGCAGGCCATGCCGCTCGCCTGGCACGCGCCCGGCGGTGCCGCTCAGGTTGCCCACCAGGCCCTCGCCCACGCCGCCCTTGCGGCCACACCAGGGGCAGAAGAGGATGCGCTCTTCGCCGTCCCAACACATCAGCCGCCCGCAGCCGCATTTGAGGAGGAACCTGCCCTTGCAGTGGGGGCAGCCGCTGTACTCGACGCCCACGACGATGTCGCCGCGGATCTCGACCAGGTCGGCCACCGCATCGAGCGCCGAGGGCCCCATGGGGGCAGTGGGGCCCGCCACCCACATCCCGGCCTCACCTTCCTGAAAGTACACGCCAAAGAGGCGCCGGGTCTTGATGCAGCGGGCGGGGACGGTCACGCCCTCGACGAGGCCCTTCATGGTTCCTCCTTCTGTGGCAGGCCGGGCAGACCCTCGGTGCATCTCTACCCTCATCATACCACGGCCGGGCCATCTCCTCAAGTAAGGAGCTTGCTGCGACCAGGGGCAGCAGCCGGGTCTTGAGCTCCGCTCGCTCCCGGCCCAGGCCCCCCAAACGGTTCCGCACCGGGCGAGGTGCGGAGCGTGTAGCCCGGTCCCTGGCCCGGCGGCCTCTCAAGTTCGTGAGCAGCAGCGGTGGCGGCCAGGCAGCCCAGGGAAGAATCCTTGCCTGCCGTGCCGCCAAACCACCCCGAGCGTGGCGCCATGGCCAGCAAGGACTCTTCGCTCGCTTGGCGCCGGGCTGAGAGCTGGCCGCAGGAGCCGCTCAGAGTGACAAGTGGGTCTCGCGCCGCGCCGAACGGCTGCGCCCCCTCCGACGGCCAGGGCTTACGCCGACGATTCTGGGATACCCGGGGCGCCAGGCAAGTTGAACTGGGCCCTGCTCTGTGTTAAAATGCTGCCATGAATGAGTCGGCTGGCGATTGGGGGGTGATCGGCCACGCCTGGGCCGTGCGCCTTTTGGCGCGCAGCCTGGCGCGCGGCCAGCTCTCGCAGGCGTACCTGTTCCTGGGGCCGCCGCGCATCGGCAAGGCGACTCTGGCCGTGGCGCTGGCGCGCGCCATCAACTGCACCGGCCAGGTGGCGCCCTGCGGCGAGTGCCGGAGTTGTCGCCTGATTGCGGCCGGGCACCACCCCGACGTGCATGTGGTGCAGGCGACGGGGGCGCGCACCATCCACATCGAGCAGGTGCGCGAGCTGCAGCGGCAGGTAATCCTGACGCCGGTGGAGGCACGCCGGCGGGTGGTCATACTGGCCGACGTGCAGGGCGCTACGCCCGAGGCGGCCAACTGCCTGCTGAAGACGCTGGAGGAGCCGCCGGCCGGGGTGGTCCTGGTGCTGACGGCAACCGGTGAGGCGCAGGTGCTGCCCACCATCGTCTCGCGCTGCCAGGTGTTCTGGCTGCGCCCGCCGGGCGCCGAGGCCATCGCCCAAGGGCTCGAGGCCTACTATGGCGTCGAGCCAGAGCGCGCGGCCACGCTGGCACGGCTGGCGGGCGGGCGAGTGGGTTGGGCCGTTGCTGCCGCCCGCGACGACAGCCTGCTGGCCCGGCGCGAGGCCCAGTTCGCGCGCCTGAGCGAGGTGCTGGCGGCCGACACGCTGGGCCGCCTGCGCCTGGCCCGCGACCTCAGCAACGATGCGGAGGCCCTGCCGGCGCTATTGGACCTCTGGCTCGGCTGGTGGCGCGACCTCCTGCTCTGGCACACGGGCTGCCGCGAGTGGGTCTCCAATCTGGACCAGGAGGCAGCCCTCGAGCAGACGGCGCAGCGCTACGATGTGGCCGAGGTCCTGGCCGGGCTGAAGGCGCTGGCCGAGGCGCGGCGCCGGCTCGAGTTGAACGCCAACCCCCGGCTGACTCTGGAAGTACTTTTCCTGGCGTTGGGGCGCGAGCTGCCGGCGGCCAGCGGCCTTGCTCTCAGCAAGCGCGCTGAGGGCTGACGGCTGAGCGCCGTGCATTCGACACCCAGAAGGGTCATCTATGGGCACAATGGTGGTGGGGGTGCGCTTCAGGCGCGCTTCCAAGCTGTACGATTTCAGTACCAACGGGTTGAACGACCTGCGGGCGGGCGACGAGGTGATCGTTGAAACCAGCCGTGGCCGCGAGATGGGCCGCGTCATCATCGGCCCCCACGAGGTCGATGAAAGCCAGATTGTGGGCGAGCTAAAGCCGGTGGAGCGGCGCGCGACGCCCCTCGACCGCCTGCAGGCGCGACGCTGGGAGCGCCGCGAGGGCCGGGCGCTGGAGAAGTGTCGCCAGAAGGTGGCCGAGCACGGCCTGCCGATGAAGGTGATCGCGGCCGAGTACAACTTTGACGGCACGCGGCTCGTCTTCTCCTTTACGGCCGAGAAGCGGGTCGACTTTCGCGCGCTGGTGCGCGACCTGGCCAAGACCTTCCACGCGCGCATCGAGCTGCGCCAGGTGGGTGTGCGCGACGAGGCCAAGTTCTTCGGTGGGCTGGGCCCCTGCGGCCGCGAGCTCTGCTGCCGGGCATGGATGACCGATTTCAGCCCGGTGTCGATCAAGATGGCCAAACACCAGGGCCTGCCCCTGAGCCCCACCGAGATTTCGGGGGTGTGCGGCCGGCTGCTCTGCTGCCTGGCCTTCGAAGAGGAGCACTATGTCGAGGCGCGGAGCAAGCTGCCGAAGGTGGGCACCGAGGTGACAACCCCGTCGGGCCGGGGCAAGGTGGTGGCCGTCAACGCGCTCAAGGAGACGGTGAGCGTGCTGCTCGAGAGCGAGGCGGTGGTCGAGGTCGACGCTGCGACGCTCCAGCAAGGCTCGGCGCCCGAGGAGGCAGCCGAGGCCGACGAGGCCGAGCCTCAGGGCGACGATGAGGCCTGAGGCCTGGGCCTTCGCAGTGAGGACCTGTTTGGCGGGCAACCCGCCAAACCCCACACCCCGAGTCGGGGCCGGGCAGGCGCGGAGCAGCTTTGCCGGCCCCTGCCGGGTGCGAGTCGGACCAGGTACGGTTGTAGCACAAAGGTTGGGCCTGGCGCCGGGGCAGCAAGCCTGTGACAGGCTGGCCCATAGGCCGGGCCGGATACCCCAGGGCGCGCGCTATGGGGCCTGGCCGTCGTGGGGGCGTCGTGCGCGCAGGTCCTCCACCGTGGTATAGGGCACGCTGGCGGCGCCGAGTTCGCCGCAGACGATATCGGCGCCGTGAAAGTCGCTGCCGCCGGTAGCCACCAGGCCGTAGCGGCCGGCCAGGTCCGTCAGGTAGCGCACCTCTTCGGCCGAGTAGCCGGTGTAGGTGGCCTCGAGGCCCTCGAGGCCGGCGCGCTTCAGGTTGGGCACCAGGTCGGCTACCTGCAAGGGGTGGGCGAGCACGGGCACGCCGCGGGCCGCGCGGATCCAGGCGATGGCCTCGGCGGGCGCCACTTTCAGGCGCGGCACGTAGGCCGGGCGGCCCAGACCCAGGTAGAGGGCGAAGGCCTCCTCGGCCGACGACACGTAGCCCCGCTCGACCATGGCCCGCGCCACGTGAGGCCGGCCCACCGATTCCCCTGCTGCCAGCGCGCGTACCCGCGTCCAATCGAGCGGCATGCCCAGGGCGGCGAGTTTGGCCACCATGCGGCGGGCGCGCTCGAGGCGAGCCTCGCGCATGCGCCGCAGGCGCGCTTCGAGGCCGTTGGCTTCGGGCTCGACGAAATAGCCCAGGATGTGCACCTCACCGGTGGTGCTCTCGGCCGAAATCTCTACGCCGGGCACCACCTCGAGGGAGCTGCCCTGGGCTGCCCTCTGGGCGGGGGCGATGCCCAGAGTGCTGTCGTGGTCCGTAATGGCGATGGCGCGGAGCCCAATGGCCCGCGCCATCGCCACCACCTCTTCGGGCGTGAACTGCCCGTCGGATGCCGTTGTGTGAACGTGCAGGTCGGCTCGCGAACTCATCTCGGTTCGACGATCAGCTTGACTGCCGTTCGTTCCTGCTCGCTGATGTTCACTTCTGTGAACGCCGGTATGCAGATCACATCGATGCCGTCGAGGGCAAGGTAGCCTCGGGCGATGGCCACTGCCTTGATGGCCTGGTTCACCGCCCCGGCGCCGATGGCTTGCACCTCTGCCCGGCCGCTCTCGCGGATTACCCCGGCGATTGCGCCTGCGACTGCGGTAGACCTCGATCTGGCCGAAACCTTGAGGACTTCCATGTAGCTGCCTCCTGTGCCATCCCTGTCAGGATGGCCGCTGCTGTGATGTTTGTGGCCAAGAGCCGGTCCCGAGGACGGATATCGGACGCCGAATCCCCCACCATCGGCAGCCTCCCTGCCCCGGAGGCATCCCCCACGCCGGCCCAGCCGCACCTGGCGCCTGGGTCCGTCCGCTACTTGGCGTATTCGACGGCCCGGGTCTCGCGGATCACCGTCACCCGGATCTGCCCTGGGTACTCCAGGCTCTCCTCGATGCGCTTGGCGATATCGCGCGAGAGCTGCATGGCGCCGAGGTCATCGACCGCCTCGGGCTTGACGATGATGCGGATTTCGCGCCCCGCCTGGATGGCGTACGACTTTTCGACGCCCTCGAAGGAGTCGGCGATATCCTCCAGGGCCTTGATGCGCTTGACATAGCTTTCCAGCGACTCGCGGCGAGCGCCAGGCCGCGCGCCCGAGATGGCGTCGGCAGCCTGGACGAGGATGGCCTCAATGCTCTGAGGCTCTTCCTCGCCGTGGTGGGCTGCGATGCAGTTGACGACGCGCGCCGCCTTGCCCAGGCGCCTGGCCACGTCTGCTCCAATCAGAGCGTGCGGGCCTTCCACTTCGTGGTCGATGGCCTTGCCGATATCGTGGAGCAGCCCGCCTTCCTTGGCCAACTGAACATCCGCACCGATTTCGGCCGCCATCATGGCCGCCAGGTGGGCGGTCTCGATGGAGTGCATGAGCACGTTCTGGCCGTAGCTGGTGCGGTAGCGCAGGCGCCCGAGCAGCCGGATCAGCTCGGGATGCAAGCCGTGCACGCCGCTCTCATAGGCGGCCCGCTCACCCTCCTCGCGGATGGTGTTCTCCACCTCCTGCTGGGCCTTCTTGACGACCTTTTCGATGCGTGCAGGGTGGATGCGGCCGTCGACGATCAGCTTGGTCACGGCGACCCGTGCGACTTCACGCCGCACCGGGTCGAAACTCGACAGGACGATGGCCTCTGGCGTGTCGTCGACCACCAGGTCGACACCGGTCGCGCTCTCGATGGCGCGGATGTTGCGGCCGCCACGGCCGATGATGCGCCCCTTCATCTCGTCATTGGGCAGGGGTACCGACGAGACGGTGGTCTCGGCCACCTGGTCGGAGGCGAAGCGCTGGATGGCGAGGGTGATAATCTCGCGGGCTTTGCGCTCGGCCTCGTCTTTGACTTCGGCTTCGACCTGGCGGATGACCCGGGCCAGGTCCTGGCGAGTCTCCTGTTCCACCTCCTTCAAGAGCAAGACCCGTGCCTCTTGGCGGTCCATGCCTGCCACGTGTTCCAACTCGAGGCAAGCCTGGGCGCGGAGTTGCTCGACCTCCATCTCTTTCTGTTCGATGCCTTTCTCGCGGGCCTGGAGCTCCCGTTCGCGGGCCTCGAGGGAGTCGAGGCGCCGGTCCAGGCTCTCGCGGCGCTGCTGCAGGCGCTGTTCCTGCACGCGCAGTTCGGCGCGGCGCCGCTTGTTCTCGGCCTCGGCCTCTTCTCTGAGGCGCAGGGCCAGGTCCTTCGCCTCCAACTCGATTTCTCGGTACTTGGTCCTGGCCTCGTTCAGGATGCGTTCGCTTTCCTCCTGCAGTTCCCTGAAACGCGTGCGTGCGAGATACTCACGAAGCAGGTAGCCAAGCCCGAAGCCCAGTCCGGAGGCAGCAACGCAGGCAAGAATGATCGCGGGCGTCCCCATACGTAATCCTTTCCAATTCCCAAAGGTATGTCATCTTCGGCTCCATTCCGAAGGGTAGCCACCAGCACGCTATGCTGGCGCGGCCCGGGAGGGCTGAAACGCCCGGCCTCGTGCCGCACCCCGTGCGAGTCGCCCGGCCGCATGCTCCACCCCTACCCGCGCGCAGGCTCCGCTCCGGTGCTCTCGCGCCAGAGGCGGTCGACCGTGGCGCGAGAGGTCTGGTAGCTAAAGCCCCGGCGCTGCAAAAAGTCGCCGAGCCGCCGGTAGAAAGTGGCGCGGTCGCAGCCTTGCAGGCGTGCTGCGCGCGGCTGTGCGGCCTGGTAGGCGGCCTCTTCCTCGTCGACGGCGTTCAGGGCGGCGGCGATGGCTTCGTCGCCCACGCCTTTGCGCCGCAGCTCGACGCGCAGGGCCATGGCGCTGCGCGGCCGGAAGCTCTCGCGGTCCTCCACCCAGAAGCGGGCGAAGGCCTCGTCGTCGAGCAGGCCGGCGCTGGCCAGGCGGGCCAGGGTCGCGTCGATCACCTCAGGCGGCAGGTCCTTGCCGGCCAGGTAGCGGCGGGTCTCGTCGGTGCTGCGCGGCCGATAGCTCAGGAAGCGCAGCGCGCGCTCGTAGGCGCGCTCCTGGGCGTCGCGCTGGCGCAGGGCGGCAATCTGCTCGTCGCTGAGCCGTTGGCCCACCCGCAGGGATGCGGCCAGGATATCGGCCAGGCCAAAGGCGAAGGCCCCGTCGAGGTAGACGTTGACTCGCCCCTTGCTCTTCGTTTGGGCCTTCAAGGCCGTGATAGTGCCAGACAAGGGCGCTCCTCACCCCTTCCGGAAAACAAAGAACGCTGGGGCCTGAAGCCACAGCGTTCCATCGCACGCGGACGCGGGCGCCACCGGGCGCCTGCACCCGCCTGGTCCAGATTGTCACCACCGGCCTCACCGCCAGCGCAGCCGCGCCCCAGGCGGCGAGGGCCCGCAGGGTGCGTGCAGCGGGCATGGTCGCCGTCGCGGCGGCTCGCGGCCGGGGGCTCGGGTCTCGCCGGCTCCGGAGCCGGGCTGCAGCCCACCAGGGCCTCTGCCTCGCCAGAGGCGAGTGGATCCTACTCGGGTTCGCCGAAGGCCTCTGCGTCGTCGCTGTCGTCAAAGACAGTCGCAGCGGGCACCGTCGCCAAACCCTGGAATCCAATCTCGCGCACTTTGGCGCTGATCTCGGCCATCAGGTCGGGGTTCTCTCGTAGAAAGGCTTTGGCGTTCTCGCGACCCTGTCCGAGCCTGGTCTCATTGTAGGAGAAGTAGGCGCCACGCTTTTCGATGACGCCCATCTCGACGCCCATATCGAGGACGTCGCCCTCCTTTGAGATGCCGTGGTCGTACATGATGTCGAATTCCGCCATCTTGAAGGGAGGAGCCACTTTATTCTTCTTGATCCGCACGCGGGTGCGGTTGCCGACGACCGCGGCTCCCTGCTTGATTGCCTCCATACGGCGTATGTCCATACGCACGGCCGCATAGAACTTGAGAGCGTTGCCACCCGTGGTCGTCTCCGGGTTACCGAAAAGAACCCCGATCTTCATGCGCAATTGGTTGGTAAAGATCACGGCTGTGTTGGAGCGCTTGATGGCGCCCACGAGCTTGCGCAGCGCTTGCGACATCAATCGCGCCTGCAAGCCGACGTGGGAGTCGCCCATCTCGCCCTCGATCTCAGCCCGCGGCACCAGTGCAGCCACCGAGTCGATGACCACCACGTCGACCGCTCCGCTGCGCACCAGGGCCTCGGCAATCTCCAGGGCCTGCTCGCCAGTATCGGGCTGCGAGACGTAGAGATCATCGATGTTTACGCCGCACTTTTGGGCATACGACGGGTCCAGGGCGTGTTCGACGTCGATGAATGCGGCCACCCCGCCTGCCTTCTGCGCCTCGGCAATGATGTGCTGGCAGAGGGTGGTCTTGCCGGAGGATTCGGGCCCAAAGATCTCGGTGATGCGGCCCCGCGGGACGCCCCCGATGCCGAGGGCGAGGTCCAAAGCCAATGATCCAGTCGGAATGGCTGCGATGTTCATGATGTTGGAAGCATCGCCCAGCTTCATGATGGAACCATCGCCGAAGCGCTTGCGAAGTTGAGACATGGTCGCTTCCAGCGCTTTCTCTTTGGCTGCTTCACCCATATCGAGCTTTGCACTCCTTTCCCCTGGGCATGCTCCGCAACTGCTAGTTTACACTAAGAGTCAAGAAAAGGCAAGTCCCTGCGCGCGGTTTGTCATAGGGGTGAGTTGACAGGCGGCGGTAGTGCGGGGCCCAGGCCCTAAATGGTTTCGCACCGGGCTACACGCTCCGCGCTCTGCCCGGTGCGGAACCGTTGGGGGGCTGGGCCGGGAGCGGACGGCGAATGCTGGCCTGCGAAGGGTCCGGACCACACGTAACGCCGGCCTGGAAGAAGCCCTGCGCCGAAGGCGGACCTGGGGTACATCCCAGTATCGTCGGCGTAAACTGTGACCGTCGGAGGGGGCGCAGCCGTTCGGCGCAGCGCCAGACCCACTTGTCACTCTGAGCGGCTCCTGCGGCCAGCTCTCAGCCTGGCGCCAAGCGAGCGAAGAGTCCTCGCTAGCCATGGCGGCACGCTCGGAGTGGTTTGGCGCCACGGCAAGCAAGGATTCTTCGCTGGAATTGGCGCCCCAGTGCTGCCTGGCCGTCACTGCCGCTCAGAATGACTCTCACGGCGACGGTG
>Ga0078972_1010029_pt1 | contig 18093 bp, 17 predicted proteins | sample YelNatPaOPGAMG01_FD_67568 | JGI IMG/M metagenome (GOLD analysis project Ga0078972, IMG submission 67568) | Hot spring thermophilic microbial communities from Obsidian Pool, Yellowstone National Park, USA - OP-RAMG-01 (SPADES assembly) (version 2) | ecosystem: Environmental > Aquatic > Thermal... | reverse complement strand
AGCTAAGCCTGGAGCAGTTAGCAAAGATAGCTACCGTTGGTGTTGAGATGAGAGACGACATAAAAGAGATGAAAGGAGACATAAAGGAGATGAAAGGAGATATGAAAGAAATGAAGGGAGATATAAAGACGATGCTGAATAAGCAGGATGAAACGTTAGCTGAGATAAGGGCGACGAGAAACGAGATTATAACAGCAAGAAACGAGCTTAGAGAGGAGATAAGGGCGACAAGGAGCGAGCTTAAGGAGGAGATCAGAGCGACTAGAGATGAGATTAGGGCTTTGAGGGAAGACCTTAAGCAATATATGGATAGGAGGTTCGAGAAGCTCGAAAGAGAGATAGCGCTCATAAAGCAGAAGATAGGGCTGACTTAACTAGTAAGCCTTTTAGCTAGCAGTTTTTAATGCGGAACAGAAGATAAGGTGTTAGAAGATGGGCGGCAGCACAGAGTTTGAGGACGTGTTAAAGGCGTTAAGTGCGCTGGGTCTTACAGAACCCTACGATGTATACAGGAGATTTAGCGAAGGCGTCAAACTCGGTTTTGTCGTCAACCCCATCGCTGGGATAGGTGGTAAGGTTGGGCTTAAAGGGTCTGATGGGGACGCCTTATTCAAAGCTTTGAGCCTAGGTGCGAAGCCTGTAGCACCTACTAGAGCCGTTGAAACACTAAGTTTGCTGAAGAAGCTTACAGGCTCTATAAAACTCTATACTTACCCTAAGCAGATGGGGGAGTACGAGGCTTCTGAAGCAGGTTTTGAGCCGATCGTTGTGGGGAGGCTGAAAGAGGAGAAGACCACCGCCCAAGACACTAAAAGAGCGATCAAAGAGTTCAGCCACATACCTGTAGATCTGATAGTCTTTGTGGGTGGCGATGGGACCGCTAGAGATGTTTACGAAGCTGTTAGAGAGAACGGTGTGGAGACCCCGATACTAGGTGTGCCTTCCGGTGTCAAGATGCACTCAGCCGTCTTCGCGTTGAACCCCCAAGCTGCCGCTAGAATCATAGCCAGATTCGCCTACGAAGGGCTCCCTGTTAGGTTGGCTGAGGTTATGGATGTGGATGAAGAAGCTTTCCGAGAAGGGAGGGTTTCAGCTAAGCTCTACGGCTACCTTCCCACACCCTACGAACCAAACCTCCTGCAACCCGCAAAAGAAGCAACGATATTAGTTGACGAAGAAAAGCTGAACCAGATCGAAGTAGCAAGATATGTCGCTGAGCTCCTCGAACCAGACACAGTCTACATTTTAGGACCCGGCTCCACAACCCAAGCCTTAGGAGATGTACTTGGAGTTAGAAAGACACAACTGGGTGTAGATCTACTCCTCAAAGGCAAGATCATAGCATCCGACGTCAACGAACAGCAGATACTTGAAGCGATCAAAGGAAGGAAGGCTAAGATCATCGTAACACCAATAGGCGGACAAGGCTTCATATTTGGCAGAGGGAATCAGCAGATAAGCCCAGAAGTCATCAGAAGAGTGGGGCTGGATAACATCATCATAGTAGCCACACGCAGAAAAGTCGAGCACACACCTACATTAAGAGTTGATACAGGAGACGCGAAGCTCGATGAGCAGCTCAAAAAGAAGGTTAAGGTCATCGTAGGCTACCGCGAAGAAGCCACACTCAACATAGAATAGCAACCATCATAGGACGATACATCGACAAGAAAAGTATGCCTGCGCCTAAACCAGTGCTGTTAACTTAGCGTTGTTTTGATTTGTTGGTCTATTTGTCTTTTCTTCTGGGTTTTCGAAGGGTGTTTGGGTCCTCTCGCATATGTCTTGGTTTGTGCGTGAGAGGACCCCCTTCGAAGCCGTGCTGTACGGCTTATACCTATACTTCTTGGGTCTGAGTTTTAGGTGTGTGTCATATGCTCTTGCCCCTTTTGTTAAGAGGTTTCTTGTTGCTGTGTGGGTGCAGAGGTTTGATCCTAGGCTTCTGTTCTGTGTTATGAGGGTTTGTGCCTTCTTGGTTGATGAAACGTATGTTAAGGTTGGTTCCTTTGAAGCTTGGGTTGCGGTTGAACCTTTGCCATAGGTTCATTCTTGGTGTGTATCTGTCGAGGTATAGGAATATGCTTGTAGCTGAAGCCTTCCTAAAGACGTTGGTTGAGAAGTATGGTAAGCATACGGTGTATAGCGCTGGGGCATCACGTACCCTGAAGCCTGCAGACCACTAGCTTAGGATACACTCATGAGAAGAACATCGTAGAGAGAGCTATACAGTCTCTTAAGGATAGGGTTTGATGACTACTACCCCTGCTTGGGGAAGGGTTGTGATCTGAAGCACGTGAGTAGATGGCTCCACCTCTACACCTACCTCCACAACACCAGAAGAAGACACATCAAGTTCACAGAGCTACTAAGCCTACTAGGAGGTGAACGACCCTTAAGTTAACAGCACCTACACCTATAGATTCGGCGTATGAGCGAGACTACAACTATAAGGGTTTCGAAGAGGACACTCAGAATGCTGAAGAAGCTGCGTCGAAAACTCGGCGCCAAACTAGTCACTGGCGACGAACACTTCAAAGACGTTAGTGAGACGATGTAGATAGGCTTTGAAGCGAACCACATGAGATTATGAATCACATTTTAGTATCAAGTGTTATTAGAAGTATTTGACGTCTTCTCGGCTTCTCTTTGTAAAATGGTTCTTCTGTAGCCGACATCGAGAAACACGACAAGCTTGCTTCCTTCATCGATTAAGTAGATAATTCAATCTCCTCTACCTCAAACCCCTTTGTTAACCCTTTGGTTTGACGCCTGAAGAGGGGTTGGCGACTACCTCATCATTCGAAGCCTATCTTGCTCATTGATAAGCTTCTCTACCTCTGAGCCACGCTCAACTACAAAATAATCGCCTCTCCTATATTCTTCTTCAGCTCTTCGTATCCTACACAGCCCCCCTTCATCCATAAGCTCTTCGAGTGGGGCAAGCACCTCCTCGATCCTAATCAAACCCCTGCGAAGCTCCTTCAAGAGCTCTTTCAGGACGTAACCGAATCGCCCAAGATACAATTCTCGCTTCCCTTATATCACCAGCTTAATTAACGTTTGCCACTCGATACTTTTTTGCAAAATGCTCAGGGAGCTTTCCTGAAGAGGGTTCTTTGAGAAGAGAGCGGCGATTCGAAGGCAATTCTTGCTGATCCGAGTAATTAAAGCTTAATTTAGATGCAAATAGGCTATAGAGGGCATAAACGAGACAAACCGCTATTCTCACAAAGAATTTTTCAACAAAGCACCACTTGGGGCTCTGATAGAGATTCTCCTCATATCTGCGGTGTAGGATGATAGACGCTACAAATATGGTTAAGTGTATCTGCCGTTTTGGGTCTTAGCACGCCAACATATTGTGGAGGTGATTCGTCTAAAACGCATACAGCAGATGAGTATCCATCTTTATCCGCCTTTGACATACTACCTAAAAGGCTGACTTTCTCCAAATTACCTCTAAGGCTTTTTCGCAAACAGATCATAAGGAAACTAACAGACGGTTAAACCAAGCTTCGCTAACTTTTTACACCGCCAAGATAGCCTATGAAGAGGATCCGAATAACCTGCTAGCATCACCCTTCTCTAAAATATGGTATAATCTTCTCCCCAATTAGCCTTATGGCCTCCTCGGGGTCTGGACCAAGCGGGCCTCCTATTGAGAGATGAGTGATACCTTTCTTTTCTAATTCACAGAATTTCTCTAAACATTCATCTGGTTTGCCTATTACAGCTAATCTAAGCATCCTGTTGTCTACAAACCTCTTTGCTCCCTCAACATCCCTTTGAGCAAGTCTCGCCTTTATTGGCTCAAAGTCTTCTACACTCAATCCTATGTACTTTAAGGCTTCTGCATCGAGGTAGGGACCGAAATGCGCTATAATTGACTTAAGCTGGTCCTCCGCTACCTGTCCATCAGTTGATAAGGAGAGCCAGATAAGCCCTACGATATCAAAATCCTCTATCTTACGCTTACTCTTCTTGATGCCAGCGCGTATGTGTTCAAGTACATATTCCACTGATTCGGGTGGTGTAAGCATAGGTAGGCTGCCATCGCCTATTTCTCCTGAGAGCTTCAATAGGTCTTTGCCGAATCCAGAGATGTAAATTGGTATCTTGTTTCGGAGCGGTTTGAAGCGTAAGTAGCAGTTTGAGTCCCACTTAAACTCCTGTCCTTCGAAATCACAGACAGCACCACTTAACGCTTGCCGTATAAGATGCACGTTTTCACGTATAAGAGGAATTATTCCTCTACCCCCTAACCCTAACCATTTGAACATAAGGTCTGAGTGTGTACCTAACCCTATGACACATCTGCCACTGCTATATTCATCTATTGTTGCGGCTAACATTATGATCTCTGAAGGATCGATGGTGTAGGGCTTAAAGTTCAGCCCAAGCCTTATCTTAGTAGTCAAAGTTGCTATAGCTGTTGCTGTCACCCAGCTGCTCCTCATAAATGGGTCGTGCGCAAACCAGCAGAAATCAAAGCCAACCTTCTCAGCTAAAACACCTAATTCAACGAGCCTACGTGTATCTCCAAGATAGCCACCTAGAAGCCTTAACCCAAAGATCATGCGAAGGACCTTCCACACTTACTACCTGCACATAGATTTAATTCTTACTGTCACCTCCCAAAGCTACAGCTACATAATTAGTTGGTCAATACTGTTATCTGTTAAGATCTGCTGATTCGGTGTCTTAGCTTCACTCTCACGGTAGGTATTATGCCTGTCGGCCTGTAAAGTATGAAGATAACCATAAGGACTCCTGTGAGTATGAGCATAAGATTGTTCGGGTCTATGGGAAGCGAAAAATAGTCTTTTGCTACTCTAAGACTTCGGCTGAGCAATTCAACTATCGCTGCTCCCACAAGTGCACCAAGTAAGCTATCTGAGCCACCTATTATGCACATTATCCAGACAGAAAAGGTGACTGTCAATGTGAATAAGTCTACGCCTGTGAAGCCCAGATATTGGGCATATAAAGCACCAGCGGCACCGCACATAACAGAACCCAAAAAGAAGACCTGATACTTATATCGTGCAGTAGGCTTACCTAGCGCTTGGGCGGCTTCTTCATCCTCTTTTATTGCTAATATCGTTCTACCGAAGGGTGAGTGGAGGAGCAGGTAGATCATAACTAAGAAGCCAGCGAAAACCAGGTAGACAGTAACCACGTTTCCTATAAGGTACGTCTCTCTATCCAGCTTCTGCATCGGGAATATCTGAGGCACAAAGAGCATCCCTACTGCACCGCCTAGCTCCTTAATATTCATCACTATGAGCCTCATTATCTCAGCAAACACAAAGGTGGCAAGTGAGAGATAATCACCCCTCAACTTTAAAGCAGGTAAAGAGACCAGAAAACCTACTACGCCCGCAGTAATCATAGATGCGATGAATCCTACTGCAGGGTGGGCCCCGGCTTTCGTAATAACTGCCCACGTGTAGGCGCCGATCATAAAGAAAGCAACTATCCCGAAGTTAGATAATCCTGTGAAACCGAATTCCAGATTAAGGCTTAAGGTGAGGATAGCATATAGGCCTATATAGAAAATAACATCAAGCACATATGCTAACACGTTAACCATATATTCTCTGCCTCAAGACGCCAACTACACGCAATCTTACAGGCTTAGCTGTCGAAGCTCTTACTAAAACAGCTACTACAATAACATAGCCGATCACAAACCTCAGATCGGTGGGTATACCTAGAGATAAGAGAAAAGGTACACTAAAATTCTCTGCGAACCCCAAAACGAAAGCAGCCCCCAATACACCGTAGAAATTCCCTAAGCCACCCAATACAGCAACAGCTATAGTAGGTACCAATAGCTCAAAACCCAAAGTGGGGACAACTCTTATATTCATACCTTGTAACACGCCACCCACGCCTGCCAATGCACCACCGATAAACCAAACTACCCCCGCAATTCTGTTGGCGTCTATACCCGAAGCCATCGCCAGCCGCGGGTTATTCGCTAGGGCCCGCACAGCCTTACCTACACGAGTCTTAGTGAGGAATAGGTGGAGTAGTATAGATGAAGTTGCTGCGAAAAGAATAGTATAGACCCACAATAAGGTGAAACGCACAGAACCTATCTCAATAGGATAAAAGGGGAACTGGATGATGTGTATATCTCGACCGAAGAGCTGCTGCAGCGAATACATTAATACAGTACCATAACCTACCGATGCTACTATAAGATGCACAAGACCTGCCCCCCTCTCCTTAAGCGTTCTAAAGATTAGGTAATAGGATATAAAAGCGAAGAGACCGCTGAGCAGAAAACCAAGAAGCAGGGCGCCCCCGAACCCAGCTTTAAGAGAGTTTACGGCTAGAAGCCCTGCGTAGGCGCCTAAAGTAAAGAACTGAACATGCGCTATATTTGGGAATCGTTCTAAACTATAGACTAACGCAAAACCTGTAGTCGAAAGAATATAGATGGAGGCGGTAAATGCGCCATTAAGCAGCAGTTGGAGTATACTTATTTGAACCAACTTACCGCCTCCACCCTGTTGTTATGTAGAGGATTCCGCCGCTATCTGGTTAAAGTTATTCCCCGTACTGGATCGTACCCACCTATCACTTCAAATGTGTATTCGCCTTTAGGCGTCTTCACCGCTCTCCACATCTCCCAAGATACCTGAGTCACATCACCATTCTTATCAAAGGCTAAGTAACCTGCTGGTCCGTAATATGTTTGGCTCATGAAGGCAAGGGCTTCCTTGATCTTAGATCCATCATAGACACCAGCTTTAGCTATCGCCAATATTGCAAGCATAGTAGCATCGTATGTCTGGGCTGTATACAACCCAGGTTCTTTCCCTGTTGTCTTCCTATATGCTTCAGCAAATCTAATGTAGGAAGGCGTTCCACTAAGAGATATAGGCGCGAATCCAGTCATATTTGTAGTAGCCATATATTCTGCAGCCAAGGGATCCTTGAAGAATGAAACATCACGCTCCTCCCGCGCAGCTATAGTTGGAATCTTCTCCAAACCTAACGTCAGAGCTTGCTTGAATGCTACGTATCCGTCGGCGACAAAGGTAAGTATAAAGATAACATCTGGTGCTGCGTTCTTTATCTGCTGAAGCTCAGTGGTATAATCGCTCTTACCTGACTCATATATAACCACTGCTTCTTTAACTATCCTATCTGGGATCCTCGCTTGTATTTCGTTTGCTACTCCTCTACCAGCAGCGTCGTTTCTAACGAAAAGAGCGACACGCTTGTAATCCTTGAAGGCAATATATGCGCATATAGCCTCTGCCTGCAAGCTATCTGAAGCTACCGTCCTAAAAACGTAGTCGTCACCCAATTCCGTAAGCTGAGCTGAGGTCGCAGAAGGCGTTATAAGCACTACTTTCCTAGAGTTGACATAAGGCGCTATAGATAAGACTTGCGCCGATGTAGGAGGCCCTATAATAACTTGCACACCATCTACTTCAACAAGCTTCTGAACCGCGTCGGAAGCCATCTTAGGATCAGTAGCAACGTCCTCAACGACTAGCTTAATTGGTCTGCCAAATACCCCACCCGTGTCATTTATCTGCTTAGCAGCAACATGAGCTGCTAAAACCATTCCTGCACCCGGTCCAGCTATCGGTCCACTTAGCGGCATCAACACCCCTATCTTTATGACATCAGGAAGCGTCGTCTCTTTGGCTGCGACGGTTGTAGTAACCTTCGAAGTAACCGTTTCCGTTACTGTGGTTACCCCACCAGCTACTGTGGTAGTTACAGGAGTAACAGTTACTGTTCCAGCCAAATATCCAGCGACTACACCAATTATAAGAAGAATCACCGCAATCGCTGCCCAAGCCGCAGAACCCAAGCCCACATTTTTTCTTTTTCTAATCATACCTGGAACTGCTTGCTGACAATTATTTAAATTTTACGTGTCAAGTGCTTTATTTAGATATCATATTTAAGTTTACCAACATTAAATTTTATCTAGCACTTAAGCCTTCGTTTGAGGTTAACGTAAACTTAAAGAAGCTCTTACCATATCAAAAAGTTGACTTGACAGAAAATAGTTATACAACAGTTTGCCGAATTTGCGGTGAGGATTGTGGGATCGTCCTTTATGTGGATAGTGAAGGAAATATTACTGATGTGAGTGGTGTAGTAAACAATCCCGGTAATCGAGGTGACATCTGCCTCAAAGCCAGATCTATCAACGAATATTTGAAAAGCCCTAACAGGCTCAGGTACCCACTTATTCGTGAAGGGGAGTTTTGGAGGCGAAGTTCCTGGGAGGAAGCCTTGAGTCTAATAGCAACGAAGCTCAAAGAAATTAAAGAAAGAGGAGAAGAGAGGGCTGTGGCTATTTTTCAAGGTTACGGTGTAGGACATTATGAGATAAAATGGTTTATGCAAAGATTCGCTGATCTTTATGGGACACCGAATTTCTGTTCTGCCGCGAGTCTTTGTTTTATCGCTCGTCCAATAGGACATAGGCTGACTGTTGGTGCTCTGATTGTTCCAAGATTCGAGGAATCAAAATGCATGATAGTGTGGGGAGCTAATCCTTACGCCTCTTCCTACCCTAGGTGGTGTAAGAGAATTATAGAGGCTAGAGAAAGAGGGGCGAAACTTATTTTAATAGACCCTCTTCCGAATTATTTTTCGGATAAGGCAGACCTTCTTTTACAACCACTTCCAGGCACAGATTTGGCTCTAGCTCTTGGGTTTATGAACGTGATAATAGAAGAAGGGTTATATGATGAAGTGTTTGTTCAAAGGTGGACTGTCGGCTTTGATAAGTTGAAAGCGCACGTCGCAGAGTATACGCCTGAGATTGTTGAGAAGATAACAACGGTGCCTAAGGAGATGATAAAGCAAGCAGCTGAAGCGTATGCTACTATAAAACCAGCGTGCATACATACTGGAGTGGGGCTTGAGCACTCATTGAACGCCGTCCAAACCTGCCAGGCGATCGCCATGTTGCCAGCCCTGACGGGCAACCTGGATGTTCCGGGTGGGAACATAATGGGCACAAGGCTTCCCACAACCTTTATGCGATTCCCTGAGCGAGTTAAAGGACAGCCGCTGGGATCATCTAAATATCCATTATGGTATGAGATCGAAAGATCAGCTCATCTTCGCGACGTGTTAACAGCGATGCTGGAAGGTAAGCCTTATAGAATAAGGGTTTTGATAGTGGCGGGAAGCAACCCTATCCTCACATGGCCTGACACTCGAAAAGTATTAAGAGCCCTTAAAGAGCTAGAATTATTTGTAGTTATCGACCCGTTCTTTACTGAAAGCGCTAGGTTAGCGCACGTCGTGCTCCCCGCCGCTACTTTTCTAGAGCGTTATGAGCACAGTGGCCACCTGGGCGCTTATATCGCGCCCTACATAGCGTTAAGAAGAGAAGTGTTTCCGCCAGCTGGCGAATCCAAACCAGATATCGCAATATGGGCTGAACTAGCTAAAAAGCTAGAGATGCAGGAATATTTTCCGTGGGAAGACATTAAGGAGGCCATTCAAGCAATCATAGCTCCTTCGGGAATCACAGTAAAACAGCTGGAAGAAAAACCCGAAGGATTATACTATGGTCGAAAGACGTATAAAGTCTACGAAAAAGAGGGGTTTAACACTCCATCTAAAAAAGTCGAATTTTACTCAGAGCAACTTAAGAAACTTGGATACAACGCTCTTCCAACCTATAAAAAAAGGGAGAAACTACTCGAATACCCATTGATTCTTGTAACAGGCTACAGGTACCAGGAATATGTCCACTCACAGCTTAGAGAGATACACTCCCTTAGAAAAAGAGTGCCTGAGTGCCTAGTCTACATAAACACTAACACAGCAAAATCCTACGGCATACAAGACGGCGACCTAGTAAATGTCGAAACAGAAAAAGGGTCCATCAAAGCTAAAGCGCAACTAAGCATATATGCTCATCCTCGTGTAATAGGAGTAAGCCACGGGTGGATTGAAGCAAATGTAAATCTCCTAACAAGTTGGGAAGACGCTGACCCATTATCAGGCTTTCCCAATCTGAAGACCATTCCCTGTAAAATATCCAAGTCGCAATAGGAGTTAAACGAATATGTCTAAAAAAGAGCATTTTGACACAATTCTTGAAGTGAAGGATCTAATTAAGAGCTTTGGCGGACTAAAAGCGTTAAACGGTGTTACTCTATCGATTGAGGAGGGCGGGCTTTTCGGTCTTATAGGACCCAATGGAAGCGGTAAAACAACTCTTTTTAACTGTATAGCAGGCGTCTTCGAGCCAGAAGCGGGCGAAATATGGTTTAGAGGAGAACGGATAGATGGATTAAAACCATATGAAATATATCAGAAAGGAGTTGTAAGAACCTTCCAGGTTCCAAGACTCTTCTTTAAGCTCCCTGTAATAGACAACATCTTAATCGCGAGCCGCAACCAGATAGGTGATAGGGCCATGAATGTTTTTTTAAAGCGCAGAGTATGGATAAAGCAAGAAAAAGAGCTTATAGAGAAAGCGGTTCAGATAGCCGAAATGCTCGGTCTCGATGATGTGCTAAACCTACCAGCTTCTAACTTGTCAGGTGGTCAGATGAAGCTTTTGGAACTCGCAAGGGCGCTGATGTCGGATCCTACGCTGCTCCTACTCGATGAACCTGCTGCGGGAGTTAATCCTATGCTTGTGGAAAAAATATTCGAGAGGGTTTATGAGTTGAGGAAAAAGCAGAAACTGACCATATTTGTAATAGAGCATAGGATGGAGGTTATCGTGAACTTCGTAGATTGGTGTTATGTTATGCATAAGGGGAAGGTGATAGCTCAAGGTAAACCTGTTGAAATTGTTCAGAATAAGCAAGTTGTAGATGTGTATCTTGGCGAAGCGTAGGTGTATTCAAAAACGCTGAACCCTAAAGAAGGGCAGGGCTACCTACCCATTCATATAATCTTTGCTTACTTCTCTTTTACTCGCATCATCCCTATATGCCAGAAGCCTTACGGACGAGGTGAGCATAAATTATATATTCACCACTATTGTTTGCATATCCAATGAGTAAGGATCTTCGAAGCTTCCTTATGCTGCTTGAAGAAAAGGGTCTTCTTTTGAGGGTTAAGAAGGCGGTTGACAGAAGGTTCGAGTTGGCGTCACTCATAGCTAAGGCGCAGAAGCTTGGGAAGGCGGTTCTATTTGAGAATGTCTCTGGTTCAAGCTTGCCTGTAGTAAGTAATGTTGCTGGTTCCAGGAAGATGCTCGCGTTAGCGTTGGATGTGGATGAGGAGCGGCTGCTTGAAGAGTATGTTAGGCGAAGCGAAGACCTTATCCAACCCCAGTTGGTTAGCGAGGGGGCGGTTCAGGAAGTTGTCAGGGTAGGTGAGGAAGCTTCTGCAGAGATTCTACCTATAGTGACACATAGCGAGCTGGACGCAGGACCCTACGTGACAGCAGGCATAGCTGTTGCTAAAGATCCTGAGACGGGCTACAGGAATGCGTCTTTCAACAGAATGCAGCTCAAAGGCTCTAGGAAGTTCGGGATTCGTATGATGCCCCCTCAACACCTCGGCGTCATACAAAGTAAAGCGGAGGCTAAGGGTAGGAATCTAGAAGTTGCGGTAGTTATAGGGAACCATCCTATTGAGATGCTGGCTAGTTCAGCGACTCTTCCATATAATGTAGACCACTTCACATTCGCCTCCGCTTTAAGAAGAGAGCCATTGAGGCTCGTCAAATGCAAAACTATTGATGTTGAAGTGCCGGCTGACGCTGAGATCGTGTTAGAAGGGGAGGTCTTGGCTAACGTGAGGGAGGATGAGGGGCCATATGGAGATTTCATGCAGTATTATGTTCCTGTTGCGAAGAACCACGTCTTTATTCTGAAAGCTATAACCCATAGACGTAACCCGATGTATCAAACCATCTTAGCTGGTACGGTTGAAGATACAACTCTTTTAGCGTTGTCTAGAGAGGCTCTTGTCTATAAGGCGGTGAGGAACACAGGTTCGGATGTTAAAGCGGTAAGTTTAACACCGAATCTGTTCAACTGCGTCGTTTCGATAAAGAAGAGGTTCGAGGGTGAGCCTAAGAATGTGGCTATGGCTGCCTTCGGCGCATACTACTGGTTGAAGTACTGTATCGTTGTAGACGATGATGTAAACCCATATGATCTGAATGATGTGTGGTGGGCTCTAGCCACCAGAAGCAAACCAGACACAGGCATCTTCATAATACCATCAGCCAGAGGCTTCCCGAGAGACCCACACAACCTACACCAAACCAAAGTCGGGATAGACGCAACAGCACCACTATCAGCCAAAGAAGAATACAAGCGGAGAAGAATACCAGGCGAAGAAGATACAAAACTTGAAGACTATACACTATAGTTCAACCAGCATAACCACAGGAGCCTTGCCTCAAGGCGTTTTTACCCACTGATAACACAGCCCTTATAGCGTCCAACAAAAGTCTGACAACAAAATGGGTTGACCAACGAAGCATCAAATGTATGACGAGTGGAAGAGAGAAGAAGATTAGATGAGCTGCCCGGACCTTATCATTCACCCTCTTGTGATAAAGGTTATGTATGTCTTTGGTGGACATCTGGTTTGTGGTCTTGATGAAGGGTAGAGTTGCTATAGTTGGTTACGGTGAAACACCATACACTAGACCTAGGCCTGAGAGAGGGCAGCCTAGGCTGACAGCTGAGGAGTATGCGAGTTGGGCTATGGAGTTGGCTTTAAGTAGCGCTGGGCTCTCTAAATCGGATTTTGATGGGCAGGGTTTGGGCGTTGCTGGGACTATCTATCCGCACGCCGAAATCTGGTCTGCTGAAGTCGCGCAAAACCTAGGCATAACACCGAAGATGATTATAAGAGCTGACCAAGGAGGTGCCGCAGCGGCTTCCCTCCTCATCCAAGGTGCTTTAGCCATTAACGCTGGGCTCGTAGATATGTTTCTCTGCGTAGCGGCTGACGCGCCACTCTCCATACCCACAGCTAGCGCATCTGGTGCGAGGACTTGGAGGTATGAGAACGATTACATGCTTCCGTTTGGGATGATGGGGCCTAACAGCATATTCGCATTCATAATGAGGAGGCATATGCACCAGTACGGTACAAAGAGGGAGCACACAGGTAAGATAGCTATAACTCAGAGGTATCACGCTTCGATGAACCCGGTAGCCTACTTGAAGGCACCTATGACTATGGATGAGTATCTGAGCTCGAGGGTCATAGCCGACCCAATACATCTACTGGACTGCTGCATACCAGTAAACGGCGGCTTAGCTTTCATTTTGGCTTCGAAGGAGAAGGCTAAGCAGATCACGGATAAACCGGTGTATCTGCTAGGCTTCGGAGAATGCCACAACTACACACACGGCTCAAAGAATAGACCTGACGTAACTTACTTGGGTATAGTGAAGGCAGCGCCAGACGCATATAAGATGGCTGGTGTAAAGCCTCAAGACGCCTCGTTCGCCGAGATCTACGACGACTACACCATAGCGGTTCTCATGCAGCTTGAGGATCTAGGTTTCTGCAGGAAAGGCGAGGGCGGAAAGTTCGTTGAGCAGACAGACATATCTATTCACGGTCAGCTCCCTGTTAACACACACGGCGGGCAGCTTTCAGCAGGGCAAGCAGGGATAGGCGGAGGATGCTCACACATAGTGGAGGCTGCGAGGCAGCTGAGAGAGGAGGCTGGCCAACGCCAAGTCAAGGACCCGAAGATTGGGGTCGTCACCGCGATAGGCGGCTTAGCATACGGCGTCAACTTAGTGCACAACGTGGTCATGGTGTTCGGTAAGGAGGTGTAGTGTGCTATGTCGGCTTCCTCAGAAACCGCTGAGCAGTACTGGTCTTGGACGAAGCCTGAGATCACCTCGCTCAACCAGCCCTTCTGGGAGGGCTTAAGGAGACATGAGCTGCTCATACAGAGGTGTAAGAAGTGTGGCGAGTACCAGTGGTACGCCAGAGCCAACTGCATACACTGCGGCTCAAGAGAAGTGGAGTGGGTCAAGTCAAGCGGTAGAGGGAGGATCTACTCATACACAATAATACATTTAGTTATAGGAAACTCACCGCTATTCAACCGAGAGATACCTTACGCCGTTGCGTTAGTCGAGCTAGACGAAGGTCCTAGAATGTATGCGATGATGACTGACTGCGAGCTAAGCGACGTGAAGATCGACACACCTGTGGAAGTCGTATTCAGAGATGTAGCGCCTGATCTCACCATACCCATGTTTAGACCTGTGAAGAGCTAGAGCCCGGTTTCAACCACCCGCTATAAGCGGGGCTATAGAGACCTCATCCCCCTCCTTTAGCATATACCCTAGATCATCAGTAGCCCTACCATTAACCAAGAACATGACAAGCGGCTTGAACTCACCTGACTCGTCATAGAACAGATTACGTGTAGAAGCACCATACTTTAACGTCAAGAAGTCAAGCAGATCCTTCAGCGTAGCAGAATCATCCAAAGACACCACCTCAACCCTCTTACGCGGACCTGAAGACGATAAGCCCAGGTACCTTACGGTGACACTCTTCATCTCAGCATCAATATACTATATGTGTGAAAGGGTGCTTTATCCCTTACTATACTTTTACCTACGTTAAGCGAGGTTGTTGTATAATTATAAGGCTATATGTGTTATCTGTTTGGCTATAGTTTAACTGGTCGAGATCTAATACTCTGCTTTTGTTTGGTTGATTGGGTAGGGGATTCGTCATTCTAAGTGTAGTTTAAGTAGTTAGGCTTCTCCGACTAATAAACGGTCAAAAGGAATCTAACAACACGATCGTGAAAGATGATTTAGGCGACAACCTCACGTTAAGCAAAAGGTAATAATAGGAGTTAGAATACTCTACAATTCAGCAGGTGCGTAAGATGAAGATCCTAGATGTTTTCCCCGAGAGGTGTACAGGGTGCCAAGCTTGTATGCTTGCCTGCAGCTTCGCAACGGTAGGTGCCTTTTCACTGACAAAGGCGAGGATTAGGGTTGTGAAGTTTGAGGAGGATGGGGTGGATATTCCTATGCCTTGCTTCCACTGCGAGCGGGCGCCTTGTCTCGCCGTCTGCCCAACTAGAGCGCTCTACCGTGATAAGGAGATCGATGCTGTTATGTTGGATCAGAATAAGTGCATAGGGTGTAGGCTTTGCATGATAGCTTGCCCGTTTGGTGCTATACATTATGATGGCGTCAATAAGATCGTGTATAAGTGTGACCTCTGCTTCGGAGACCCTGCTTGCGTAAAGTTCTGCGAGACGAAGGCGATAGTCTACGACACACCTGAGAGACTCGCCCAGATTAGGTGGGAGGGTAAAGCAGAGGAGGTCGCAGCAGCGGTCAAAGAAAAAGCCTTGGTGAGGAGGTGAGAAGGTGGCGAACAAATTTAAGTATGGTGGATATGCTGGACAGCGGCTCAGAATAGATCTAACCAAGTCTCAGATAAAGAAGGTTCCTCAGTCGGAAGAGGACTGCGCCCTCTACTTGGGCGGCAGAGGGCTGGATGCGAAGATACTGTATGATGAGCTGCCAGTTGATGTTGATCCGCTCAGCCCAGACAACATTCTCTGCTTATCAGCAGGCCCTATAGTCGGGTTGCTCGGACCTACTACTGGTAGGATGAATGTGGCAGCCCGCTCGCCGCTCACTGGAATCTACGGCAACTCGAATGTCGGAGCCTATCTCGGCGCCGAGTTAAAGATGTCGGGTTACGATGATCTAATAATAAAAGGGAGGGCTGAGAAGCCATCCTACATATACATATGTGACGATGAAGTGAAGGTGAGAGATGCATCGCACCTATGGGGTAAAAACGTCATCGAAACTACAAGAATTCTGCAAGAGGATCTTGGAGAGGAGTTTAGAGTAGCTGCGATAGGCCAAGCGGCTGAGAACGGTGTGCTCTTCGCTAACATAATGTTTGACTACTGGGAGGCTGCTGGGAGAACGGGTTTAGGTGCGGTTATGGCTTCTAAAAACATTAAAGCTATAGCGGCGAAGGGGAGTGGGGGGCTTACCGTTCACGACCCTAAGAGGTATATGGAAGTTGTGACCGATGCTTGGCGGGCGGTCGAGGAGGATCCTGGTTTTCAGACCGGGGAGCACTCCGCTTTAGGCACTTCGGTTGTGCTTATGCTCGGCAACGTCCAGGGTTGGCTTCCCGTAAGAAACTTCCTAGAGAACTACTTTGAGTACGCTGAGAATGTGAGTGCTGAGGAGTTTAGAGATAGGTTTTCGACGAAAAAGACCCCGATCCCAGGTGGAAGGGCTTGCATGTCTTGTCCGAATAGGTGTAAGAGGTATGGTGTGATAGAGTCTGGTAAGTATGTTGGCACTAAAGGTGGGTTGGAGTTTGAGGCAGCTGGAGGCTTCGGACCTAAATGTGGGGTAGGCGACCTCGAGGCTGTCTTCCACGCAGCTATGCTGGCTAACGACTACGGTATGGACGCCATTTCTCTTAGCAGCACCATAGCCTTTCTCATGGAGATGGTGGAAAGGGGGATGATCTCTAAGGATGATTTGGATGGCGTTGATCTAAGATTCGGCAATGCTGAGGCTATGATAGAGGCTATCCACAGAATCGCGCGTGTGCAGGGTAAGCTTGGGCAGCTAGGCTCTATGGGTGTGGATAGGGCTGCTAAGGCGATAGGTAAAGGTGCCGAGAGGTGGGTTACAACGGTAAAGGGGCTTGAAACGATATCAACAGACCCAAGAGTCTCCACAGGCTTCGGCTTCGGCTACGCTGTAGCGAGCAGAGGATCAGACCACCTCAGAGCGCATCCTGTAATAGAGATGGTCACAGCGTATAGGAAGGTTGCTGAAGAGCTCTTCGGTTCACCAGAGGTCTGCACGCTAGCGAAGTACGGCGGTAGGGCTAAGATGGTGTATTGGCACGAGAATATTGCTGCTATAACGGATTCGATAGGCTCCTGCAGATTTATGCACGCATCATACTACGCCCTATACCCAATACCTGAGCTTATGGCTAAATACGGGCTTAGAAGGGGGAAAGAGGTTCACTCAATAAAGTACCACGAGTGGATCTCGGCAGCAACAGGCATACCGCTAACATACGAAGATCTAGTGGCTACAGGCGAAAGGATAGTTACGTTAGAGAGGGCTTTGAACACAAGGTTCGGGATAAGAAGACAGCACGACACGCTACCAAGAAGGTTCCTCGAGGAGCCTGTGGCTAACGGCCCATATAAAGGGGCTGTCTTCAAGAAGGAAGCGCTTGAAGCTCTACTTGACGAATACTATGATCTAAGAGGATGGGATAAGGCTACGGGGCTAATAAAGGAGAGCACACTAAAAAGGCTTAGTATGAGAGATGTGCTAGAAGATCTTAAGCAGCGTGGGCTACTTGCCGGAGAGTGATTAGATGCCTGTCTGCAGAATATGTAACAAGCGTATAGACCTTACACAGAAAGGGGTCAAGGCGTATAAATGTAGGGTCTGCGGAAGGACGGTCTGCCCGACACACATAGATGTCGCCAGAATGATGTGCAGCGAATGCATAGCCGCTTTGGCGAGGAAGAGGTGCTAAAAGGCATAGTAGGACCAAAAATTCTTTGAATCCTCCCAAAAATCCCCTAATTTTTATAATAAGTATAAGCCACAAAAATTTATAAGTAAGCTCTAGCTCACTTTACCCGAGGAAAAATGGAGCATAAAGGTTCTTCAGCTATAACGAAGCTAGAAACCGGGCTCGTTATCGTCGTTATAATCTTAGCCGTGGTCGCTGGGGTTGGCTACTGGCAGGCAGCGACAGTAGCGCCTGCTACAACAACAGTGACTAGCGTGCAGACTAAAGCAACAACGGTAACGCAAACCATGACCACTACAGTATCTCTTGCGCCAGGTGCAACCGCAACAGTAACTGTTACACAGCCTGTTACAACAACAGCAACGGTAACCGCTACGAAAACCGTCACCCAACCTGTTACGACAACAGCAACGGCGACAGTAACACAGACTGTTACAGCAGCGCCTAAACCCCCTGAACCTATCAAGATAGGCGTTCTCTTTCCATTAACAGGAGCTGCTGCGCCCATGGGTGAAGGACATGTTAAAGCAATCCAAGTTTATGCAGACATTGTAAATAATGTGTGGGGAGGTATACCTA
>Ga0078972_1010027_pt1 | contig 18094 bp, 15 predicted proteins | sample YelNatPaOPGAMG01_FD_67568 | JGI IMG/M metagenome (GOLD analysis project Ga0078972, IMG submission 67568) | Hot spring thermophilic microbial communities from Obsidian Pool, Yellowstone National Park, USA - OP-RAMG-01 (SPADES assembly) (version 2) | ecosystem: Environmental > Aquatic > Thermal... | reverse complement strand
AGGAATATTCATTGATAAGGGTGATTAAAGAGAAGTTAAGAGAGTTTTGGGCTAATCTCAGACTTGATCCATTATTTACCTTGGATTATGTGTGTTTTTATGATGTGTAAAAAAACTGAGGATGAATCAGGAATTAAATTTATTATTGACAAACTTTTTCATAGGTGACAAACTTATTGTTGACAAACTTTTTCATAGGTTACCTATGAAAATCTTGTCATTCCTGTCCCTACTCCCTGCTCCCTGCTTTCGCAGGGACAAGCTTCGCAGGGACAAGCTTCGCAGGGATAAGTTTCGCAGGGGGTAAACTGCATCAGGAGTCCAGTTTAAAACCTATATATCAAATAAAAAATTCACAATACTTTATCAAAACTTGCTTAGCTAATAGTGTTACTCATATCTATAAACTATACAAAAATATGAATAACACTTTTAACAAATTTTTATAAGGAGAAAGACGATGTTTAATATTGATTTAAGTAAATATAGGATCGTAGATTTATCTTATGAAGTCGTCCCACCCGGTAGCGAAGACAGACCTTTTGTTATAGAAAGAGGCTTCTTAGCTGATATGGCATACAAATATGACGTAACTAAGACACATAGCCACGTTGGAACACATGTTGAGACACCAGCACATTTCTTTGATGGCGGAAAAGATGTTGTTGATCTGCCACTAACAACTTTCTTTGGCAGAGGTATCTTACTTGATATTGATAATGTCGGAGAAATTCCCGCAATAACCGCAGAAATTGCAGAGAAGGCTATTGGCGACATAATCAAAGATGGCGATATAGTTATCCCGCGAAATAGCGACCAAGACAGCCTAAAAGGCAAAAAGGCTAAACCTTATCTAACCCCTGAATCTGCAAAATGGCTTAAAGATCATAATATAAAAATGCTTGGCATTGACAATAATGTTGGATTATCAAAAGACATACCTACTGGCAGAGAACTACATGCAATTCTTATGGGAGCTGGTATTCCAATAATTGAATGGCTTGACAACCTTGATCAGTTGAAGAAAAGGGAATTTTTTGTTATGGCTTTGCCATTCAAGGTTAGGACTATGGATAGCTCTTGGGCGAGAGTGATCGCTATTGAGGACATTTAAAAAGATGTTGATAAATCATTATGGCTATGACATAGAAATAGATTTGGATTTACAAAAAAATCTTATATCAAAAGCTCTATCTCTCTGCGGAGAAAAATTTAAAAATGTCCTTGTCCTTCCACCAGATATAACAAGGCTACACTCAGGCGCAGGCGAGATCACAAAAATACTTTATGATATGATCGGCAAAGATAATACCTTTCATATCATGCCAACTATTGGAACGCATGAACCGCTTAGCGATGAGCATATCAAGATAATGTATCCAGGGATACCAAAAGAGCTTTTCTTGGTGCATGATTGGCGAAATGATACAAAAGAGATCGGCGTCGTCCCTTCTGATCTTATTAAAAAGCTATCCGAAGGCAGATTGGATTATGACATACCTATTCAAGTAAATAAAATCTTGTTGGAAGGTGATTATGATCTGATAATATCCGTTGGTCAAGTCGTCCCACACGAGAATACAGGAATGGCTAACTATAACAAGAATATCTTTATCGGCATCGGTGGAGAAAAAACTATCAATAGAAGCCATTTTCTTGCTGCTGTTTATGGTATGGAAAGAATAATGGGACGGATTAATACGCCTCTAAGGGAAGTTTTCTATTATGCAGAGCAAAATTTCCTCAAAAATATCAAGATTTTATACATAATGGTCGTCAAAGGCAGAGATGATAACGGGAAACTCATTACTCGCGGACTTTTCATCGGCTATGATAAAGAGACTTTTGAGACAGCAGGTAGATTTTGTCAAAAGATAAACATAACAAGAGTTGAAAAACCGCTAAAAAAGGTTGTAGTTTATCTTGATCCTGTGGAATATCAAAGCCATTGGCTCGGCAATAAGTCAATATATAGGACAAGGATGGCGATAGCTGACGGCGGAGAATTGATCGTCATCGCACCGGGATTGCGAATGTATGGAGAAGACCCAGAAATTGATAGATTGATCAGAAAATATGGCTATCATGGCACTGATGAGATATTGCGTGAGGTAAGCGAAAATCAAGAGTTAAGGGATAATCTCGTCTCTGCGGCGCATCTGATACACGGTTCATCAGAAGGTCGTTTCAAGATCACCTATGCACCCGGTCATCTGAGCAAAGAGGAAACCGAAAATGTAGGCTATAACTGGGCTGATGTCAATGAATTGATGGATCAATACCATATTACCAAGTTAAAAGATGGTTATAATGACGATTTCTATTACATAAGCAATCCAGCATTAGGACTATGGATGACAGGCTAAATGATTGATCAGTGACAAGCAAACATCTACTTGTCACTGATCACTGATCATTGATTACTGATCACTGATTACTGATCACTGTTCTTTAAGTTAGACCACGTTGTAGCAAGTTTCCCTTTAGAACTGACAGCACTGATTACTGATCCTTTCATAATCGTTGATATTTGATCTTCCGTTAGCGCTTTGTTAAATATGGCGACATCGTCTATTAATCCCTTTAACCACCTATCATAATGGACCATGAAGACTAACGGTTGATCATTCTCGCCATAGACAGCATCAACAGCGTCTGCAACTCCGTCTTCTTTGCCATCAACATATATTTTAACCTTATTTCCTGCCTTCACACCGACGACGTGATGCCATTTTCCATCATTGACAGGTGTTTTGCCGATTGCACGAGAGTTTACATCTTTGACATCTCTCAGAAACATATCAACAGTTCCTGTTTTTAAGAAATACATCAAATACCAAGGTTTTGAATTTCCGCCACTTCCTGCTGGTTTATGATAGCCTTTTGTGATAATTCCTGAATGATCAGGCGGAGGGGTATTGTTGTTAAAGAACCAACAAGCTATTGTGAAATCTCCTTTGAACTTAAAATCATCATGGTCAGGGATCATTACATAAGCTTCTGTCCCATCAACCGAAATAGCGGAGCCAATTTTGCCGTTTTTGTCAAATTGAGCATTACCGATCAATTCACCATCATGACCCCTGTTAGAAGCATCTTTGACTTTCTTTCCTGAACCTTCATCAAATAGCCATGCGCCGACTAAACCCTCCAACGAGTAACTGGATATTAGCGGAACTAAAGCGATTGTCAATATACATATTAGCAAAATCAAACGTTTAAGCATAAAGACACCTCCTTATAAAACTTTGGACATTAAAATTAGCGATGCAAAAATAAATGTAAAATAACATCTATCTCATCAATTGACCACCTGTTATAGTGATCGCCTGACCTGTCTCATAAGGTTGATCTATCAGATAATAGATCGTGTGCATAACATCTGGAACAGTGCAACCTCTGCCCATCGGAACTTTTGACTCATAAAAACGTCTGACGTCTTCTATTGTCTTAGCTCCTGGGACTTTGCCTGCCCTTAGATATTGCACGAAAAGACCTTTCTCTGGATCTGACCACAATGGACCGTCAAGGAAGTTACCGGGACAGACCGCATTAACCTTTATGCCGTCTTCCACAAGCTCCAATGCAAAACTCTGAGTTAGACCTATACCGCCGAATTTACTTCCAGCATAAGCGGAATTCTTATTGCTTCCCTGTAAGCCTGATTTTGAATTTATCTGTATAATATCCGATAAGTATGACTTATCGTATTTATGTTGTGCTGACATTATCGGCGAAGCATGTTTTACTACCAAGAAATAGCCGATATAATTAACTTTTGTAACGAATTCAAAATCTTTCAGTTCCATGACCTTTACGCTTCCAGATTTGACAACGCCTGCATTGCTAATGAAGACATCAATCCCACCATACTCACGGACTACCTCAGAGATCATATTACTGACCGAAAGTTCATCGGTCACATCTACTTTTACGGCAAAAGCAGTGCCATTACCATACTGCATATTCAAAGATTCAGCGACATCTTGCGCCCCTTTTAAGTTTAGATCGGCGAGAATAACATAAGCACCTTCATTAGCAAGACTTCTTGATATTCCCTCACCAAATCCCTGAGCGGCGCCTGTGACAACTGCGATCTTTCCTTTAACACGCCCTCTAACTGATGATCCTGATGCGATCTTTCTTCTGTAGCTTTCAACTTCCCATTCGTCAATGAATTTCGCCTGTCTATCGTTCAAGAAATGCGGTCCACCAAAAGATGACGACCACTTTAAAATTTTTATTGAGTCCTCATAGACGATTTTTGAATTGTCCGCATCACGTTTTCTGTCACCAATGCAAAACATGCCAAGTCCTTGAATTAAAACTACTTTCGGACGATAACCATGTTTTTTTATAAATTTCTCCGCAAGTGATTTTGTCCTGTTGAGTATGCTGTCAGTATCCTCGTCAGATGATTTTACGTTGACCCACAAGGGCATTCTTTTACAATATACTATCTGATCAGGAGAAAAAGCACCAGAATTCGCCAATTCTTCGCCATTTTCGGAACAAACAAAGTCCATTATCAATGACGAATCACTATATGTGACAATAGGATAGCCATCATCGCCCTTGAAAATAGCTCTAAGTGCAGGAGATATTTCGTTGATCTTTTTATTATCAGTAGGGACATCTGGAAATCTTTTATCACGCATACCAAAAACGGATTTTGCACCTTTTTTACTTATATATTCATTAATCTTTTCAATAACTTGATCGGTCAATGCCTTTATTTTTTCTGCGTCATCAGCACTGACAAAGATGCCATGATTCTGAATTAGGATTATTTCAGGATCAATGTCATTATGGTCTGCCCTGTATTTAACGAGTGCGTTTTGGACTTTCTTCGCGAGAGTATATCCGGGGTCAGTGTAATCAATCCAAAGCGTGTTATCGCCAAATAACTCTTCTGCTATGCTTTTTCCACTTTTTCCACATGTCAAGCCGTTTATCAGATGTGGGTGAGTATGGACTATAAACTTATATTTGATTGATTCATGCAACATGGTCTCAACAGATGGTCTAGCGCTACTTTCTTTATCAACTTTAGCGTCTAATAATTTTTCTTTGACCTGCTCTTCTCGTTTTATTGGGTCTTTGTGATATGACTCTTGCAGAATTTGCCTGACTTTTTTACGAGATAGTGCGATAAATCCTTCCTTTGTTATATCACCAAGCGAAATTCCACTTGATTTTATGTAAAGAATATCATCAGTTTTGACAGAGGTATTGCCTCCGCCTGCCAACACAAAATCTGGATCACTGCCGTAATATCTTGACAAAGCGACAATTTTATCCAGATCATCATTCATTTTTTTCCAATCAATCTCTTCCCAATTATATTTAGATGCCATATTTTTTCTTCCTTCTCTCCTTAATATACAATCTTTATTTTATATAGTAGCGTATCCTCTTAGACTGAAAAATTAACATATCAGCTGAAAGGCTGAGCTACAAATCCTATTTTGAAAATCAATGTTTAAGCATTAGAGAGACCCTTCACTTCGTTCAGGGTGACATACAAATTCATTCAGGGTGACATATACATTCAGGGTGACATATAAATGTCATTTTGATAGAATAGAGAAATCTCAAATTAGCGTTTACTTTGATAAATAGTATGAGATAACACCCTCTCCGATGGATTCTAATTTCTCCTTTTCCATATCGGTTCTGTTTCCCGATGAATCAACATACCCCGCTTGACCTTTGCTAACAAGATATTGATGCGCCACAATAACACACGCACCTTTCCAAAAAGTTTCTTTTAGGAATTCGTCAAGCGGAACATTATTCTTGCATCTCGGATAAATAGGCTCCATCATCGGAGTATTATGCTCTGTTCCAGCAGTTATCACCATGCCTTTATTTTTGAAAATAGACACATAATTTTTAAGGATATTTATGTCATTCCTTGCAGGTATAAATTCCGCACAATATATGCCTTTTTCAATCAGCATATCGCATAGAGACTCTGGGTCTTTTTCAATCTCGGTCGGGTCGCCTTTTGTGCCGTCAACAAGCACAGGATAACAAGGTATCCCTCCCATATCTAACATGACATTTTTTGCTGTGTCAATGTCAAGATATGCTTCGGGACTTTCCTCAACAAATGCAACCTTGCCTGCTTTTAATAAGTTTGATCTTAATTCCTCTTGTAGAAGGACTTCATTTGATATATCAACTTGGCTATCCTTGCCATAGATAGCTTTTATTGCCTTTGCCCTATCGCTAACATCAGGAAATTTTTTCATCAATGCCTGCTGTAAGGCTTTTGCTAAATGACGTTCCCTGACAGTTCCATTAGTCATATTTTCCAATATATAATTATAATCTAACTGGATCTTAGGAAGGACATTTTTAAGATGGTCGTTTAATTTAGCGATCATCTGCCGAACTTGGATGTCAAGAGCATTAGCAATCTTAGCTAATATATCAAGCGTTTTTTTACTTGATATTAAAGGGTATTGGAAAGCCTTTCCGCAAAAATATATTCTACCGGGATTGTTCGGATCATTCCATCTCGCGCCTGTCTTTTGATCGTCAACAGATAGGGCGATGGTTTCCATTCCATAAGCGGGAAATACCTTTGCTTTTAGACATTCTTTGGTGAATTCCTCATATCCTTGTGTTGTGTTAAAATCACTTATTCCAAGCACAATAACGTTTTGATCATGCGCCAATTCAATTGCTTCTGAGACATTTTTGAATGCGGAAAATGAATATGGCGTATGGATATGTAGGTTAGCAAAACCTGCCTTTTGATCCTTATAATAGCTGATAATCTTATCAATATCTGGATAATTCTCAAACATATTAAACACGGATAATTTCCTCAACTTTCTGATGAATTAAAACGATGCACTGAGTATCGGCAATTTAATTGCCTCATTAATTTTTGAAGATGCAAGTTGATTGTTGCCAAATTCAGATGCCCTTGAAGCGATATAAATAGGTGTCCAATCATCAATAAGGTTGCCGATCAAGTATCCTCCACCTGCGAAGATAGCAACCCATATAAGCGAACCTGCGATAAACTGCCCGACTGTAAGCTCATTTTCATCAACTTTATCATCAGTAAGGTCTTTATAACTGACAGCAAGAGTAAAAGCACATAAAGCAAGGCAACCGCCACCACCACATAAAGCAAAATCTCCCGCATAACCTTTTTTAACCATTATGTTTGAAACATCATAGGTTTGAAAGGTCTGTGGAATGCCATTCACACGTAATGATACAGTTTCCATGTCCATTATAAGTCGTTCGCCTTGGATCATCTGTCCATTCTTCATAAAAACCCGAGCCTTAGGGTAGGTAATTCTATATGAGCTTTGAGCAAACGATGGCATAGTCAAAATAAACATGAGTATTACAGTCAAATATAATGATAAGTAACACTGCATTTTGTTCATTTTATCTCCCCTTATATGAAAGACTATATGTTGTTTTAAGTAATCTTATCAAAATATGTATGAAATATCAACTGAGAATTTTGAAAACGCGTTGAATTCAATTATCATAAAAATTAAAAGGGAAACTCTAATGGTCTTTTTCAAAGGTGGGCTTTAAGGATTTATATTTAATAAAAATGACTGAATTATGGCAGGAGTAATTATTGAAGTTAGATGCACTCTCTTATTATCCTCGCCGTCTCACGGGCAACGATGATCTCCTCATTTGTCGGAATTACTAAAATTTGAACTTTGCTATCTGATGTGGATATGTTAGATTCGCCTTTCGCATGCTTGTTTTTTTCGTGATCAATCTTTATCCCTAAAAATTCCATATTTTCGCATATATCAGCACGTCCACGAACCGATCTTTCTCCTATGCCACCGGTGAAGACCAATACGTCTAATCCTCCCATTGCAGAGGCATAAGCACCGATATATTTTTTTACGCTGTAATGATAAGCTTGAACGGTTAGCCTTGCAAGATCATTGCCTTTGTCCATCTCATCTAATAAATCTCGCATATCGCTACTGACACCTGATATTCCCAACATACCTGATTTTGTCGCAAGGATATTTCTTATCTGATCTGTGGTTAATCCCTCTTTATCCATGATAAACGGAATTAAAAATGGGTCTATATCTCCACAGCGAGTTGACTGCATAACTCCACTTTGTGCAGAAAATCCCATACTTGTATCTATTGATTTTCCATATTTAATCGCACATATTGACGAACTCCCGCCAAGATGACAGGATATAATCTTCAATTTATCAGCAGGCAGACCCAAAAACTCTGGCGCCCTTTGTGAGATATATCTATGTGACGCACCGTGGAAACCATATCTTCTAACCCCGTATTTTTCATACCATTCATAAGGGACACTGAATATATAGGCATAATCGGGGATAGTTTCGTGAAACCATGTCTCAAAGACTGCTACAAGCGGTTTATTTGGCAATATTTTCTGAAACGCTCGGATTGATGCAATGTAAGCGGGATTATGGAAAGGTGTCAGCGGTATATATTCTTCAAGTGCCTTTATCACATTTTCGTCTATCAAAGCAGAACTTGTTATTCCTTTTGCAAATACCGCCTTAAATCCTATACCTGTTAGCTCCGAAAGATCGTTTAAGACGCCATAATTAGGATCGGTAAGCAAGGAAATAGAAATTTCAATGGCTCTATTATGATTGGGAATATCCATCTCTTTCTTTATATCATCTTTGCCTGTGACTGAATGCGTCAGAATAGATGATGATTTGCCAACTCTCTCTATATATCCTTTTGCAAGCGTAATCTCATCAGCCATATTGATAACTTGATACTTAAAAGATGAACTCCCAACATTTGATACCATGATTTTCATATCTGAAACTTCATGTCTCATCTGACTTTTCCTCTACCTTCAATATCCCAGATAGTTTCAAGTCTATCATTTCTTATGCCATAAAACTTATCATGCAGATTTATCGTAGTGCAACAATGAGTAGGTATTAGTTCAATTTTATCCCCTCGTTTTAGGTCAATTTCGGACTTGCTGACATCTAAATTTCCGTGTTCTTCTGATAAACGGGTTAATTTTACGCCCTCTATTCCTTTAACCAAAGGTAATCCAAACTCCTTTGTCATGGTCTTAATGCCTGCGTCAATTATAGCAGTTGTTTTGTTTGGTCTGCTTATAACTGTTGATAGAATGGTCAAAGCACAATCAAATTCATTGACGACATTCTTATAATAAGCGTCCATCACTACATAAGAACCAGCCTGAATTTCGGTCATTTCAGGGATTTTCCCTGTTATATTGTAAGTTCCAGTCCCTCCTCCGCTCATAATCTCTACACGAAGACCGCTACGTTCAATCAAATCTTTAGTTTCAACAAGTAAAGCCATACTTTTTTCAGTCTCATATTTTCGTTTGTCAAAATCTGGGATTGTGACAGTATGACCCTCATATCCCATCAATCCAGCGAATATGAGATTTTTTGATTTTTCAATTTTATGTGCTAATTTTAACGCTGGTTCTCCCGGCTCAACTCCGCATCTTTTCATACCTATATCAACTTCAACAAGCACTTTAAGATTAACCCCTTTATTGAACGCAGATTTAGATAAATGTTCAACGTTATCTTCATCATCTACCGCGACGATTAAATCTGCATGTCTTGCAAGACTGGTAAGCTTTTCAATTTTGAGAGGAGTTATGATCTCATTAGCGATTAAGACCTGTTTTATCCCGCTATTGACCATAACTTCTGCTTCACCAAGTTTTGCACATGTCACACCGATAGCAGAAGCATCAATCTGCTTATGTGCGATAATAGGTGTTTTATGAGTTTTTGTATGCGGTCTCAGATTTGCGTTGACACTGCGGAAAAAATCAGCCATTTTAGCTATGTTTGATTCCATCAGATCAAGGTCTATCAGCAAGATCGGCGTATCAAGTTCATATTTGTATGCACCAATAGGCGTTTCATCAAACTGCATTTTTGTCACCTTTATTAAAAACGGACGCTCGCCCCAAAATTCCATAACCACGAATTATTAATCTGATCATTCATTACAAATGTGACTTCACTTCCAATGTTGACAAGTGGCAGAATTTTAACCTTCAAGCCCAATTTAGGGACAGGTTTCCAAACAGTATAAAGCTTATCTTTTGAGTTTAGATAAACATAATTCAAAGTAAGCCCTGCATAAGGCTCAAACAAGAATAGAAGATTAGAACTTATCAATCCATTGATAGAAACAACGCCAAAACCGGGCGCTGATACCTTCATAGTCTTTTCTTTGGGCAGATATATCATTGAATATTGCCCGTCAATAGCAGCATTCAACATGGCACTTTTAAGCAATCCAAATTTATAGTCAACTGATAGGATAAGTGGCTGAGAGAACTCAAATTCATTTCCCTGCCCAAATCCTAACGTAGCACCAAATCCGCCTAATCTGCCGTTCAGATATATTTGAAGTGAGTCAATATTACTTTTAACATCTGCGTCAAAATCAGGCACTTCACCTTCACCTGTTATCAGCCTTCCGTGCATTGACAAACAGATATTTTCTGATTTTGCTGAGCTAAAAATGCTTGGGGCGAGAAGCGTTCCAAAAAGAGCTACAATTTCAGTCTTTTCTTTATCCTTGTCATTATCATCTGAACTTGCGATAGAATTTAACGGTATTACTGAGATTAGAAAAGCAACAATAAGGGCAGATATAGACATTTTTTTCATCGCATTTCTCCTCATGAATAGTTTTTTTAAACGTTTCATAAATCGCTTCATTTTTTGACCTTATAAACAAACACGGCTCCTACAATCATAAAGATAATATTCGCCGACCAGCACGATATTATTGGGTGCAAAACGCCATTATTTCCAAGTGCCTCAAAGATCGCTATCGCTACACCCCAATATACAAAACTGATAAACATGGTCAAAAGAAAACCAACAGCAGCACCAGATTTTCCGAACATGACAAATAGAGGAGAGCCAAGCATAGCCATTACAAAACAGGCATAAGGAAAAGACAACCTGCCATGAAAACTTACAAGGTCTTTTCTTACCACTTGTCCAGTCCTTTTTTTGTAATTTATAAGTTTGGATAGTTCTTTAAGTGGCATTGTTTCTTTTGCTTGTGAACTTTTGACCATGATTTCTGGGTCTTCCTGGACTATAATATCTTTAATATTAAATGGGTTTTCCTGCCAAATTCCATCTTTATATGTCCTTACAATGCCATTTTTAAGATGCCATATTCCATCAGTCCAAGAAGCCTCTTTCGCATCTATCTGACTTTTGACATCGTAATTCGCATCTAAATCATATATTGTCAATCTTTGCATATTACTGTTATTTAAGTTTATAGTGTCTATATAAAATACTCGGTTTTCGGAGCTGATAAAAACGATATTTCTTGATATACCCGGGGCTTCTGGATTCAATCCTTTCAGTTCAATATCTCTCTTCGTAGCGCGTGTTACAACTTGATCGTTAAAAGCTATCATAACAATAGCTATAAGAAAAGCAAGCAAAAAGATCGGGAGAAAAATGCGATATAAACTTATTCCGCAGGTTCTCATAGCCGTTATTTCATTATTTTGAGTCATGCGACCAAGTGAAAAAAAGGTAGCGAAAAGCATTGATGGCGGTGCTATCTGGATTACATATCCCGGCACTTGCAAAAAAAGGCTCTCTATTGATGATATGAGCGACATACGTTTGGCAATGAAAGTTCCGACTTCCTTTTCGCCAAATCTAACAACGAGAAGAAGTGCTGTAAAGAAGCCAAGACATGCAAGAAAACTCTTTATAAATTCTCTAATTAAATATTTATCAATAACCTTCATTTTTTCCTTCTAAAAGGTATTTTTGATACCAGAACAAACACTTTAATTATTGTGCATTAGTTGCCCATGTTTGTCAAGTATAATTTCTTCCCACTTTGACCATGCTTTGCTTAATTGCTTAATTTAATTGCTTAATGTGTATTTGACATTGTTAGTATACTATGGTATAATGATTATAGAACAGGAAGTTAATGAGCAGAAATCCGTTCCGCTCAAAAGTTGGGAGATGAAAAACCGTGAAAAATATAAAGAAATCGCTTTTTTATTCTGCAATTATCCCTTTTATTATCACAATATTGACTGGCTGTTCCGTAGGTATTAGACCAGCTTATTATGATCTGCCTCCATTAGATAGCAATCAATACTACTACGGAGAGCCAGTCAGTAATCAATATTATAATGTTTCGCCTCCATTACCGAATTATAGTTACAGTTATGGTTCTGGTTATGATCCGTGGACTATGGGGACATATTACGATTATAATCCACCTCAAAGAACAGGTTACAGTTCAGGCGATTCATCAAGCTCTAACACAGCCGCATGGGATAGCAGTAATCGTCCATCAATGAGAGATAGAGGAGTATCTTCCAGTTATGAATCAAAAGCTCCAACTAATGACCAATCGTATTTGAGAAGAGAAAGAATAGCTCAAGATTCAAGCACAAGCGATTCCGCTAACCGAAAAGTGAGAAGAAACACAAATCAAAATTCATCACAATCCGATCAAGATCAATCCTCCAACCAATCCGATCAGTCTAATGTTAAAAGGCGACCACAACCACAAGATGCTCAAAAAAGCCCAAGCACAGGCGAAAACAAAGATGATGAAAAAGAAAAGCAAAAACGCTCTACGGTAAATTAAAAGATCATATATCATCACTTAATCGGTAGAGTTTTATAGCGTTATTTCTAAGCATTTTATAGACGAGGTCAATTGCGACCTTCTTGGTCAGAAAGTCACGTTCAACCTTTTGTGAAAGCACATCTGCTATACATGATCTCGCCATTATCAAATGCGCATAGATAAATTCAGGAGTTCCGACATCCGATCCGAAGCCTAAAATTCTCTCTCCCGGCACAAGGTCTATCCATTCGTTGAGGCTTTGTCTGCTACCTTCCATAGTGATAACATACATCCAGCACATATTGAGCCATACATTAGGATAATGCTTTCCCAACATGCCGATCTGTCTGCTATATGGATAGCCTGCATGGAAAAGGTCAAACTTTGTTGAAGCATTAGCTTTAAGCAATGGAATTAAATGTAAAGGATCAGAATCAGGGATATTGCCCCAGTTTCCTTGGACGCCAGTGTGTATCTGAAAGACGAGGTTTAACTCACCAGCAAGCCCTGCTAAAAAGAATATAATGTGATCTTGAAGTTGTTTGACTTCATCAGGCGTTAGTTCCATACCAATAAGGGCTTTGTTAAAGATATTGCCTGCGACATGTTCGCGGACATTTTCAGAGTAAAGCGTCCGACCATAAGCATGTGCCAACTTAATCCCTACGATACCTTGTTTGCGATATTCTTCCACAAGATCAGCAAGACCCTGTTTCAGCGATTTAATGTTATCAAAGCTTTTATTAAGGTGTTTTTCTAACCATGATCTTGTATTGTTGTTATGCAGATCAAGTGCGGACTCCATTCTAAGGACACCAGTAAAATATTCTGGCTCCCAATCTTCAAACCATGGTATATTCCTTACTTGTGTAGCAAGTTTACATACATTTTTCGTTACAAAGTGATACCAATTCGGATCAGCAGTCTTTTGCTTTATAGTTTCGTTTAATTTTTCCCAATTTGAGTCAGTAAGGTCATCTTCACGCATGTCAAATAGTTCACGATACATCACTATTTGATGTCTCCAATATGAGACGTTATGCGTCCTTTCAATAACTAACTTAAATATCTCCCATCTTTCAGCATCTGACTTTGCATCAGCACATAATTGACTTAATACTTTTCCTGTTGTTGAATGAATATCCCTTTCATAGTAACTCAAAAGGTTAAACAGGTTATATTTATTCTTATAATATTCCCTTTTAAGCATTGTATGTGAATGACAATCAATTGTGCGTATTTGCCCCATTATTTCCAGCAGTTCTTCTCTAAAACTATTGCCCATGATAAAAACTCCTCTTTTGGAATGAATATTATCACTTTCCCGCATTCATTCTTAAATTATACATATTATAACCAACTTCCCTGCAAGCGTTTATCGTTTCTATGTAAGGGGTATCAACAACATCAAGGAAGCCAATTTGATAGTTTTCACCATCTCCACGACCAGTAGTAGCTTGATCGCTATATTGAAACCAATGTGAGCCTACAAATATAGGATTTTTTAATGCACCAGAGACATAATTTTTATAAGCTCTTGCCCTATCTTCTTGATTTTCGGTTGCCTGCAATCCTGTATGGAACATGCCCCTATCCAATGCCCCAAAATGGAACTCTCCGATAATAACAGGCATATCTATCCCTTCTGGCAATCTAAAATCTTGGACATCGCGATAGTAGAGATTATAACTTACGACATCGCAATATTTAGCTGATGCCTTGACAGCAAGTGGATTTGCCCAAGCAAACCTGCAACCAAGATAAAGGTTATTTGGTGCAACCTCTTTTACAGCTTCTCGGCAGAGTTTGAAATATCTTTCGGCAAATTTTGTATAAAATGCGGTCAAATCCGCATAAGCCTTTTTTCTATCTGGCGATTCTCTGCTTTGTAACATTGCGTCCCATGACTCATATTTTGTCTCCCAAACTTCATTTAGTTTCTCTATTGTCCCATATTTTGCTTTCAGATCATCAATAAAAATCTTCTTTGCAGGCTGATCAGGCGGAGATACAAGGGTAGCTATCGCCAGAGATACCTCATCACCCCAGCTTATCTCATTATCTACGAAATATCCAATACACCAGGGGTCATCTGCTGATCTGCCTTTTTGTCTTGCCATGCTTTTCTTTAATTCTGTTGAAAAACTTTCGTCAAATACATCGCGGAATTTTCCCCAATATCCTTCGCTTCCTTCCAACAATTTACCACCAAAGCCGATAGATACAACATAAGGCGTCCTTCTCATACTATATATGTATTCGCTAGACCAATTTGCGATGGTATTCATTCCCCAACTTTTCAATCGCTTATGCGTTATATCAGCGAATATTTCTCGCCATGATTCGCCATATTTTCTGTAAAGGTTTGCAGCGCCAAAACTATAAGTTTTATATGTTTTGCCTTCATAATAGTTGTGTGGCGCCCATGAACCTTCGCCGTAAAATTGGGCAAATGGAGAATCCTTGTCTGGCAGATTTTTGAAATAATATTCACGGTCAGTTATAGGTGTAACACCGTTCCAATCTCCAACGCAGTCTATGCCATGTGACCAGAAAAGATAACCATCGGGATCAACCAACCACCACTTGCCGTTAAATTTTTCTGCTCTAAAATATCCTGTTGCTCTAAGCTTCGGTCCATCTTTCCAACCGCCGTATTTATCCCAATTGTCAGGACCAGGGTTCGCCTCTAAATCTGATTGCTCTTCTTGTTTATGCTTTTCTAAATCTTTATCTGATTTTGTTTTCCCTGGCCAATCTTTGTGTATGAATTGACCATATTCATCTATCATCGGGAAGAATTGGCTCTCATCCATTGTAATCCATTCTGGAGGATCATATATGCCACCCGCGCGGATATTGCTTATTTCAAAAGCATGATCAACCTTAGGTTCATTAACAAATATGACAAATTGGACGATGTTATTGAGGTTGAGTGGAGAATCCTTCAATAATCCACCGGGAAATCCTCTCATACCAAACATCTTCGGTGCAAGCCAATCAGGCAATTTTCTCGGAAGTTTTACCTTCAATGTCTTTTTCTCGTTAGGTGCTATATTGATATTATGTGTGATACAATTTTTAACTCCATCAGCGTTTGGATTGTCTATACGCCAATGGACAGTTACATTTTGCGATCCCACGTTTTTAATGTCCATAGCAATATATTGGAATTTGGACAAATCCTGATATTTTTCTGGATTTTTTATTGTTATGCCGGGCCATCTATCTTTATGTCCTGTGCTAACAAGCAAAGAGTATCCATCTTTATCGCTTATCAAAGCGACTTTTGAATCGCTTGTTCTAACCGTGCCTATCCCAAAATCACGGTTGAGATCAATTAGTATCTGTTCATCTGATGAAACCGCAAGGATAAAAGAATAGATGCCTATTGAGTAGATAAGAAAATTGGATAAAAACATATTATTCTCCTTTGTTATATAAATTAATGTTGTTTTTTGCTTACCTCATCAAAGTTTATAATATCCATATACTCCCATTCCTTATATGCCATAACATAAAGCCCCTTCTTTGTGGCATATTGGACTATATTATCGGGAAATGTTATGCTTGCAAAGATCGGTATAACCTCTTTATCCTCATATTCAGGATAAAATTTCTTAAATAAATCTGCTTTTTCTAATATCTCATCAACATAATTCACTCTTGGAGTTGCTCTGACCTCAATCATAAAAACTTTATCTTCACAAACTGCCAAGACATCAACTTCAAAGCTTTCTCCATCTTTTCTCACTAATTCTCTTATTGATTTCTTTATAGGATCACATCCGAAATATTTATTGATTATGGGTCTGACAGCGGGAGAAACAAGGTCTTCATCAAGCGTTCCCATCTTTTTAGCCAATGCTGCCCATTGTTTGTTCATCTCTTTATGGGAATTTTCCATTCTATCCTTAAAATCGCTCATCTCATCTTTGAAAACCTTCATCTCATCTTTGAAATCGCTCATCTCATCTTTGAAGACCTTCATCTCATCTTTGAAATCGCTCATCTCATCTTTGAAGACTTTCATCTCGTCCTTAAAATCGCTCATTTCGTCTTTGAAGACCTTCATCTCATCTTTGAAATCGCTCATCTCATCTTTGAAAACCTTCATCTCATCTTTGAAATCGCTCATCTCATCTTTGAAGACTTTCATCTCATCTTTAAAATCTTCCATCTCCCTCTCAAGCCTATTTAGAGCAGTATCTGTATGGATAATGAATTCTTCAAGGACGTGTTCTAATGTGCTTACTCTCTGTTCAGTGGTTCGCATATTTCTCTCTCCATATACCTACATTTATATAAATTGATTACTGATCAGTCCAGTCCATTATAACGCCGAGATATTCATCTTTTTTATCAACAAGACCATCATAGGCAGATTTTGCATCTGCTGGATTTATAACATGGGTCAACAATTCCTTTACTTTAAGTTTTCCTTCCTTAAAGAGATTATAGACAATTTGAGTATTACGTTCAATTGAATGTTTGCTTTCTCCTGAGTGCATAGTCGGAAAAACCCATTCATGAGCACTTTTCAACGTTATAGCACCTTTATTTATTAAATGGACATAGTCAAGTATATTGGTTATGTCTGTAATATATTCACCTCTCGGCGAACCAAGCAATATTACCTCACCTTTGAGTTTAGTTAATTGGAAAGCCATTTCTATCAATCTTGGATTGCCTATAGCTTCAACGGTTGTCTCTACACCTTGACCGTTTGTAAATTCCTTTACTCTTTCTAACGGATTCTCTATTTCTGGATTGATTAAGTATTTTATTCCGCATTTGCTTGCACATTCAAGCCTTCTATTAACTCTTTCTATGCTGATTACTCTCATGCCCGCAAGTGTAAAAAGTTGGGAAGCATAGTTTCCCACAAGTCCAAGACCAATTATGGCGACAGTATCGCCAAATTCTGCTGATGAAACTCTCATCGCAGTTATTGCAACAGTAGCCATTCTTATAAATGGGATAAGTTTTTCGTCAATTTCCAATGGACGTTTTAAGACTAACATAATATTGTTTGTTTTCACTATTGAAGCATGTGGTGTATAACAAAATACAATATCACCTGGGACACACTTTTTCACTCTTGCACCAACTTTTAGGACTTCTCCAACTGCTGTATATCCAGAGCCGTGCGGAAATCTGGTCCCACTTTGGAGCGCAGTATATCCTGCACATTCTGTCCCTGGACTAATCAGACTATAATGGGTTTTCATCAATATCTGATCTTCGGCAAGTGTCTCATCTATTTCATAGTCTTCAAGCACAACGTTATATGCCGAAGGCATAATAATTCTTTTTCCTTTCATTGTGTAACCTCCCCCGATAATTAGGTTCTTTGGCAATAAATTCAAGCAAACCCATATATTTTCTACATACAAGTTTTATCAATTTACCAACAGGGTCAAAATGCTAAATCCGCATTTTTATT
>Ga0078972_1010025_pt1 | contig 18096 bp, 24 predicted proteins | sample YelNatPaOPGAMG01_FD_67568 | JGI IMG/M metagenome (GOLD analysis project Ga0078972, IMG submission 67568) | Hot spring thermophilic microbial communities from Obsidian Pool, Yellowstone National Park, USA - OP-RAMG-01 (SPADES assembly) (version 2) | ecosystem: Environmental > Aquatic > Thermal... | reverse complement strand
TTGCAAACTCTTTTGTTGATGGGGATCTTCACTTAGCCCAAAATGTTATTGCACGGGATGATGAGAGTAACAGGCTTTACTTTCTCCTAGTCCGCATTTTGCGCACCATCATTCAAAATCCGAGCTTAAGCGAGAAATTAGGCGTAAGCCCCATCGAGTGTTTGGATTACCGTTTAGCAGCAAGTCTAGTAGAAGCTATTGGCGATGAATGCGTGAGGATAGCGCTAAAAACCATTGCTTTGAAGGGCTTAAAACCACCTGAAGAGGTAAGAAAGCTGCTTGTTGACTTTCATATGGCTTGTTTTGAGGCGCATGAAAACGCTCTAAAAGCCTTCTTTAATGGCGATGTAGCCACGGCAGAGAACGTGCGGGGAATGCGGGAAAAAATTGAGAAGGCCTTCGTTAACATAGAAAAAGTTGTCAAGGCGCAGTCAATTGATGTTGTGCCGCAAATTCTAGCCGGAGCTTCCTTCCTGAGGCAGATTTATGAACATAGCGTAGACATAGCGGACTTGGCCGGACCAAAAAGGGTTTAGTAACAACTTTCTCTGCACTCTATTTTATCACTCGTTTTAAATGTCGGAAAGCTAAATGTTTTAAGGGGTTGACATTGCATCGAACGAACTCTGCAGAAAAGCAATACCACATTGCATGTGCAAAAGGAGATTTAGCTGGATATCTTCTTGTACCAGGCGACCCCGATAGAGTCGCAAAGATTACGCGTTTCTGGGATTCTGCAAAGGAGGTTTCTTGTCGCCGAGAGTTCCGCAGTTTTACGGGCGCATACAAAGGGGTTCCGATTTCGGCTTTGTCAAGCGGTATTGGGCCTGCTTGTATGGCTATCGTTGTCAATGAGGCTGCACGTGTGGGTGTGCACACTTTTATCCGTGTTGGAAGCACCGGCGCAATAAAGGAGGACGTAGAGTGCGGTGACATAATCATATCTTCAGCTGCGGTGCGCCTTGACTACACCAGCAACTGTTATATAATTCCAGAATACCCTGCAGTAGCACACGCCGAGGTTTTGCTGGCTTTAGTTGAGGCTGCCGAAAGACTGGGTATAAACAATTATCATGTGGGCATAACAGTCACAACAGCCGACTTCTATGCAGGACAAAACCGACCGACAAAGACTCGCCAAACTGAGAATTTGCTTCCAACACTGCAGAAGGCTGGAGTGCTCAACTTTGAGATGGAAACAGCAACTCTCTTCACTTTAGCAAGCTTGTATGGGCTACGGGCTGGTTCTGTGTGCGCAGTTTACGCAAACCGATGCCAAAACAAGTTTGAAGAGGGCGCGGGCGAAGAAAACGCCATAAAAGTCGCGAACGAAGCCACAAAAATACTTTATGAGTGGGATAAGCTAAAGAGGAAAAGAAATAAACGATTGTTCTTCCCATCCCTACTGAGAACCTAACTCTCGCTTCCTACCAGAGAACATGTCTAGTGCCGGGGTGGCGGAGTGGTTAACGCGCTGGCCTCGAGATCACCATTTAAAAGGGCGTCTAGACAAGTAAGCCAGTGGGCCTTCGGGCTCGCAAGGGTTCAAATCCCTTCCCCGGCGCCAATTTACTGGTAAATCTTAAATAGTTCGCCAGCTCTTAGAATATTTGGTGGCTTGATGGGAAAGACTGAGACGATAAAGGAGAGGGCGATCTACGTTTACCTTCCTTCTATTGAGATGAAGGAGCGTTGGGAGAAGCACGCTGAGGAGCTGGGTGTTAGTGTTTCTAAGTTTGTGATTGAGTATGTTGAGAATTCTCTTAGGCAAGAAGCTGAGCCTACTTATAAGTCGCGAGAAGCGTTGATAAAGGAAAATGAGGAGTTGAGGCAGCAAATTAATGAGCTTTCCAAGAGGTGTAGGCTTTTAGAGACGGCTGTTGATAGGCTTGAAGAAGAGTTAAGAGCATATAGGGCTAAGCCTTTCTCGGAGGAGAAGTTTGAAGGTATAAGGGCTTATGGAAAGGAGTTAATAGATATTTTAAAAAGTAGGGGGATTGTTTCAAGCGAGGACATATTTGCACATTTAGGCGTTAATCCCACGGAGCATGAAGCTGTTAAGGCGATTTCTAGACAGCTGGAGAACCTGGAGGCATGGGGGCTTGTGAAATCTTCTGTGCGAGGGTGGAAGTGGACAGGATGAAGGCACAATTAAACCTTATGAAAAGTGAGCATTTAAGCGACAGCAGGTTGCTTGATGAGTTTATTTCTGACTGCAAGTTACGGAATTTTTCGGAGGAAAGCATCAGAAGCTATAAATCAATTTTACGGATTATACACGCCTTCTTGAAGCGTAATAGATTATACTTTGTAAGCTTGGATAAGTATACGTTAAAGAGATTGTTGGAGTATTTAGCTTTTGAAAGGGGCTACTCTACAAAGACTTTAGAGAACTATTTTTCTGCGCTTTCAAGTTTTTATGATTTCTTGGTTTATGAGGGCGTGGTTGACAAGAATATAGTTCTTCCTTTTAGGAAGAGGTACATTCGCCAGTATAAGGCGGGGCATCATGTTGATGACCCGTCTAGGAAGCTTATTTCGGTTGAGCAGATGAAGATGCTGATTGATTCTATTCTTGATCCAAGGGATAAGGCTATAGTGACACTTTTGGCTAAAACTGGAATACGGCGAAAAGAGCTCATCAACATAGATCTTGAGGATATCAACTGGGAAGAGCAGAGCATACAGCTAAAGCCTCACCCAAAGAGAAGTAATTTGACAGTTTTCTTTGATGATGAATGCGCCCGGATTCTGTTGCGATGGTTAAATGCACGTAAAAACTATCCGATCCCACCAGAATGCACTGCCTTATTTGTTAATGAGAGGGGCGAGAGGATTAAAAGGCATGGCGTTTATGATGCTGTTACGAAGCATGCGGAAAAAGTTGGTTTACATAATCCCAAAAGCAAAAGAATGGAAGATCATTTCACACCACACTGCTGTCGGCACTGGTTTACAACATGGTTATTAAGAAATGGCATGCCCAGAGAATACGTCAAAGAGCTGAGAGGAGACAAAAGAGGCGAAGCCATAGACATATACCACCACATAGACAAAAAAGAACTCAGAAGGGCATACCTTGCATGCATACCAAAACTTGGGATTTGAGCTTACTGGAAATCATACAGTCTTATTATGGCATTAACCTTTATGACATCGAATGACCAAATTTCTTTTCTAACCATATTTGAACGTCGATTCCAAAATTGTTTCAGACAGCTTATTAGTGTGTAGATGTTTGTTAATTTCTTGCTCAATTTCTTTAATTGAATAAGTTTTACGTGCTCATATATATGAACGTCTCCATCAATGTATCCCGCATCGAATACCAACATTGCTTTTTTACCTTCTTTTTCTGGGATATAGTAAATTCTCGCCTCTCTTTTCTTCATAGGTTTCACGGCACTCTTTAATTTAGAGCCTTACACTTTTAAATTTTGATTGTCTGGAGTCAAGCGATGATATGTTAAACAATAAAAACCGTAAAACATTTAACTTTGTTTAACATTAAAGAGATTTTGGTGGAGCATTTTGTCTACGCCTTCACAATATGGTATTTGTACGCGTTGCCGAAGGACAAAAAGGGCATTGTATAAATTTGGGGATCAAGAGTTATGCGAAATATGCTTAGCCGAAAGCGTTTTCGATGAGGATTTAGTTGCTTCTAATGCGCCTGAAGCAAGGGTGACGGCTTTTGATTTGAGTGTTTTAACAGAATCCACGTGGAGATTTATGCCATTTAAAACATTAACTTACGCTATTGTCCTTTTGTGTACGCAATATGAACGAAATGATTCTGTGGATTATGGCTTGCTTATTCGGCTAACTAAGAAGTCCTCAGAAAGCATGACGCATGCTGAGGAGCGATTAAGGGAGTATATTGATTTGTTCAAAGGAAGCATTGTTGACGGCGTAATAGAGGAGAATGGAGAAAAAAGGTTGAAGCTTTCAAATAGAATGCAGCGCATAATTGAAGAATATAGAGATGGAAGGGACGAGTACGCTATTGGAATTTTAGATACCATAATAGATAACAGAGTTGTTGGTAGCGATATTGTTAATTCATTGGTAAGAAAAAGTTTCATAGAAGCGATTTATTCCAAAATATCGCCCGACGGCACTATTAGACTAGAACCTGTAACAGAGGTCGATAGTTATCAATGCAAACTGTGCAACATGGTTTTTAGAGCTGCTGAATACGATTTATTAATTGGACATTTAAGAAATGCCCATATGGTCCATCCAGATCAATTTAAGGAGAATTACTCTGCTATTACTAAAATAATTGGCTATAAAGTAAGCGATGAGGAGTTTAGATCTGCTGCGGAAAAATATGGAGTCCTTGAAAGAACTAGAATTGATAGATTTACTAAGGCTTTGAAGTATGGTGCGCTATTTAATCAGGATACCATGCGTACGAATGAGAATGGACAAGTTGAGTGGATTGTTAAGCCAGAGATCGTCCGTTATCTTAAGAGAGTTAGGGAATTAACATTGGAGAGAATTCGCACATTAGAGAGGGTGGTTTAGTCGTCATGTATCCTCAAATTCCGTTAGTGCGATTTGTTGGTGACGAATATTACAGATTTAAGGATGAGATTCTAAGCATTATCACTTACCAAGTTGAGAACAAGGTAAGAAATGGGATAAAGGGTTTTTTTCTTTACGGAAAGGCTGGAACAGGTAAGACGCGGCTTGCGTGGGAAATTGCTAAAGAATTGAAGCCAAAAGGATTCATTTTTTATCCCTATGATTCCGCTGACATTGCACATAAACATTATGGCGAGTCTGAGAAACTTATACGGGAAATTTTCTCAAAGGAAGGTGAGAGGCGAATTTTTTTCTTTGATGACGTAGATGGCTTATTTATTACGAGGGAATACGGAGTTAAACTTGAAACATGGTATCTAAGTCACCTTAATGTTCTATTTCATGAAATTGACAAGCTGGATACCTCAAAAGACGTGGTTTTCATGACGACCAACAAGGTTGATTTAGTGGATTTTGCTTTAATTGATAGGCTATATTCTATTGAAATTCCGCTTCCATGCAAGGAAACTTTAAAGGAATATACGAGAGAGCGCCTCATAGAATTGAAGATGATTAATCCGGGCGGAATGGTTAGTGGTGTTGAAAAAGCAATCTTTGATTTAATAGACTCTGGAAAAATCAATAATTTTAGGGATTTAGAAAAAAACATAATTAAAGAATACGTCAATTGGTTAAAGAAGGCTAAAAAATGAAGAAACCGAAAAATTTCGACCATCTGCTAGCAAACCGTCGACTTTTTTCGGTTAGAACAAAAAATGGAAAGAAAAGGGAAAAAGGGATGCGTAATGAGACTAGTTAGTGATTTTGAGATTGTAATTAAGAGACTGGTTTCTAAAGAGCTTAGAAAAGAGCTTAAATATCTAAGGGAGACGCATGGCTCTTGCTTAATTGATGGTGTTGGAAGTACAAGCAAGAACTTCAAAGTGCGCTTTATCATTAAAAATGATGTGGAAGGACTTTTTGTTCTTCATAAGCTGATAGAATTATCTGGAGGTTTTTACGAGGCTTATGCACGAGTATTTATCACAGATTCTGATATTCCTACGATTAGACATTGTGACGGTGCTCGTGATCATAAATCAGTCTATACTACAAAAGAAAATTGCCCTATCTGCGGAAGAAAAACTAAAAAATGCAACACATTAAATAAGGAAGCTGTGAAACAGTTAAAAGATTTAAAGGTGAGTATAGATGACCTCTGAACTTAAGAAGAAAGATCTTGTTGAACTCGATGAAAAGCTATCAAAGGCATACAAGAAAGGTGTTGACGCAGTGAAAGAAGAATTAATGCGGTTTGTTGAGGAGTGTGTGCCCTATGAGTGAATGGAAACTTACTATTGAGAATATCGGCGTGTTTCAAGGAAAGCATGCTTTCATATTTAAGAAAGGATTAAATATAGTAACCGCTCCTAATGCCGTTGGCAAAACTTCTCTTTTGAGAGCCCTTAAGCTTCTATCAGATATTCCTGAAGAAGAGACAGCTCAATACCTAAATGATTTTGAAGAAACTGGTAGTGTTCTGTTGCAAAATTCTGAAAAATTCTTCGTGTCTTTAACACGAACAAAGGAAGGAGTGAAATACCTAAAAAGAGAGAAGTTACTGGGAGATGGGCGAGCGAAAGATGTAATCTTCGTTATGGAAGGAAACCCCCTAATTGAATACGTAGAAAGGGGTAATTTAGAAAACATAGTTGAATGGTTCCGGACGTTTACTGATATTAATAGGATTGAGGCAATAAGAGATATTGCGACAAACTTCTATCGAAATCTTCGAAACGAGTATTCGGATAAAAGAAAAGTTACGGAGGCTACACTAAAAGAAATACAGAAAACAATAACAGAGTTAGAAGCAGACTTAAAAAGGATAAACACACGTATTGTCGAAATCCTTGCCAGCAAAGAGTTTAAAGAAGTTAAAACTCGCATTGACGAAATTCACCGTAAAATCACTGAGCTTGAAAATGAAAAAGCTCCTATAAACCGCCAAATTACCGAATTATCTGCAGAAATCTCAATTTTAGAGTCACGAATAAACGAAGAAGACGATGAAATAGAAAGGCTGAGTGACGCTTTACATAAAAAGCAAAGAGAACAGTCCGAGGGCGCAGTTCAATTAGCGCAACTAAGGAGCGATCTCGATGTTTTCAAGGATAGGTTAAGGGAGCTAGAGCGAGACATCCGAGGAAAACCAGAAATCGGTGAATTGGGTTTAGAAAGGAGAGTCGTAGATTTAGAAAATATATTGAAAGATAGAGAAGAACTGCTAACACTGGAAAGATGCCCAAAATGTGGTAGACCAATTAAGAGAGAAGAAGTCAAAAAAGAGTTAGAATCATTAAAAGATAACCTATCAAAGCTTAAGACAACGTTAGAAAGGAAAAAAATCGAACGAAACGAAATGCAAAATAAAATTTTGGAGTTAGAATCAGAAATAAAAAGAGTTACGGAGGAATTGGTTAAGGAAATCCAAGAATTACAAGAAAGAGTCAATTACCATAAAAAGAACAAAGCCAGATACATAAAAGAACTAAATGATTCAACACGGAAGCTTGAGCATCTCAAGCAAGAAGCTGAAGATATAGAAAAACGGATAGATTCGTATAGGCATGAAGAAAAACAGATTATGTCTTCCGTTAGTAAGAGGCTCTTGGACGAATACAATTTACTCTTGGATGAAAAGAGGCAAAAAGAGAACCAACTTTCATTGTTGGAGCAAAAAGCAATCAGCATCCAGAAAGGAGAAAAGGAGTTAGTTATTCTTGAAAAAAGGATTAATGTTCTGGAACAAATAGTACAATATTACAATGAAAGAATCCAAACAGTAAAAGAAAAAATGAGAAATGAGCTTAACAAGTCCTTAACAGAAGCTTTTGAGTTGTTAAAACTTGCTGAATTTGAAAAGATTTACATAGATGAAAACTTTGAACTCGAGCTAAGGCGAAAAGGCGGCGTTTATACTAAGCTTGACAGATTAAGCGGAACCGAGCGTAGTTTAGTTGCTGTGATAATGGCTTTTGTTGCAAAAGAAACTTTCTTCAAAGAGATACCCTTCTTTGTGGTCGACGAGGTTACGAATGCTATGGATGATACGAGATTTAGGCGGCTCATAGATTACATTAAAGATAAAGTTAAAGTTTTAATCGTGACTAGGAATGCTCCTTTAATCGGAGAACCTAGAATCTTAACTCAAGAGCAAATAGTTCATTAATTCACGGTTATGCCATCGTCGAAGGTTGACCCAGAGCTTCTCAGGAAACTCTGGATAGAAGGGAAAAAAGTATGGGAAATAGCGAAAATAATGAACGTTTCAGTTTATACAATCCAAGAGTGGAGAAGAAATCTTGGGCTTCCGTCAAGATTTGAGTATGCAAAAAAGCGACGGGATATCTTTAAAAAACTGTACCTTGAGGGTAAAACTTACAAAGAAATAAGCGAAATTCTTGGTGTTGGGATTTTAACATTAATATCTTGGAGGAAAAAACTGCATTTGCCTCCAAGACAAAAAAGTTTAAGTCCCGAAGAGAAACAACAACGTGAACAACAAAAGCTGAACATTCGCGATCAATTACTTTTATTAGTTAAGGAAAAAGGTGTAGTAAGTTTTGATGAAGCATCCAAGTTGCTTCATATTGATAAAAATTTAATCTTTTTCTTCTTCTTCTTCTCCTCTCACCCTTAACCCCTTACCCTTACCTATACCTACCCCCCACCTTTATCTCTTACATACATACAATTACATACATACAAAAACACAAACCAACAAACCCAACCACACACCCCTCCCCCCACTTAAAACAACAACTAAATTAGTGACTTTGCTGCCACTTTTTTGGTTTTATGTATTTGCAAAAGTAATAAATTAACATCAAAGAAAATGGTAAGCCTACTAAGATGCTTCTTAGCACTGCCTTAACTCCTCGAATAAAGCCTCTTCTTTTTACCTGCCAAACTGCAAAGAGTGTTAGGTAAATCGGAAATGAAAGAAGGTAGATGTTTTGGAGGAAGATACCGTAGATTGTGAGAAGTGCCAATGGTATATAACCGAGATAGAAGATGTACCGCTTATTTTTAATGAAAAAATTCAGTGTCTCTTTAAGGCTGGGTTTGAGGGTTGAAGCCAGAACATATACCTTTGCCCTTTTCCTTAATCCTTTTAAAGCGTTTTTTAGAGGCATATCAATGTAAATGTCGCTGTGCTCCCTTTTCCTTATGTTTATGTCAAATACTACGATGTGCTTATTCGCTATTATTTTGAAACCTTTTTCGCGTGCTCGTATCGTGAAGTCCATATCCTCTGAGATTGGCATGTCTGGGTCAAACCGTAAACTATTTAAAACGTTTCTCGAGATGAGTGTACAGCCCATTCCTGCAACGGGGACTTCCACTATACAATTCTCAGGGATATGCGTACGCTTAGTCCTTGCCTCATTTATTTTTGCGTCTATTTCTTCCACCGCGTTGACGTAAATATATGCACCATCGCCAGCAGTAGCGATATCCGCTTTTTCCTTGACCATTGTTCTGACCAGTTCTTGTATCGCGTTTGGCTCCATTATGATATCACTATCCCAGAAAAGCAGCATATCTCCCCGCATATTTTCAATACAAATATTCCTACCCTGAGGGATGGTGCATTCCCTTACGATTATGTTGTAGCCGATAAAGTCAGATTTTTCCAAAGCTTTTCGGGCTACCTCTACAGTTTTATCCTTACTTTTACCATCCACTATAACTACAAAAATTCTGCTGTGAGGATATGTCTGTCTGAGCAAGGAGTCAAGCATTTTTTCGATAATCCATTCCCTATTTAACACCACTACACCAACTGTTATTAGGGGTAGGTTCTTATCTTCTTGTATCACGTGCATTTTATTCCCCAAGAAGAGCCCCATTAACCACTGAGGGGAGACGAGGAACCCAACCGTTACGCTCTCCTCTAAGGTATTTAGCCAACAACAACGCTTCCTCACAGATTAAAGTGTCAAGAGTCTGCCTCTTACCATGCCTTATACGTGGAACCTCAACTTTACAGTCGAAAAGCCTATTTAACGCATCAGCCAACTCGCCAGCCTCAAACTCGCATAAATGAACACGCTTACCCATCCTCAAACGCATCATAAAATCCGTAACAACCACAAAATCATTCTTATGAAACTTAGTCCGCCTCTCAATTAAGAAGTCATCTATCAAATAGCGGTAAAACTCCATAAAATCACACACTAGGCTAGGCTTCCCATGTTGTAAGGCGTGTAAAAAGCCAAGATAAGGCTCAAGCTTAGCCTTCAACAAAGCCTTATAAACCCTACACTTCAAAACGTAATAGCCAAAATTAAAAACATTGTTCAACCCATCATAAGCCTTAAAACCAACACGCCTCTCAGGTTTAAGCCATTCCGGAAACAATTTAAAAATCTCATTGAAATAGTGCTGTGAAGCTTTACCCTCAATCTGGTTAAGCCTATAACGAGCATCCCTAAGGCTATCACAGTTTAAACCTTCAATCCTACTTTTAAGAGCCAACAAATCAAGCTGTTCCAAACCATACTTTTTAAGAACAGCATTTTGACCTTGAACCTTGCTTAAAACAATCTGCTTTGCTATTGCTATACCCTTACCATTCCTTAAAGCTTCATACTGAGCAATGCGAGTCTTAACATGGCTGTCATCCTCAATGGATTTTAAAACGCCGACAACCGCATTACCCCTAACAACAAACGTGTCAACATGCCACGAACATAAGCTAGACAAACTTTGCGTGGAAACGCAAGCATTATTATGTAGCACAACCTCGCCAATCTGCTTCTGAAAAAACGGAAATTTCTCAATAGCCCCGTTCTTACGCTTAACTACAAAACAGCCCTCACTAACGCCCATGTAATCGCCAACGCCTAACTCAATCCGCAAAACCTTAACAGGCTTAACCATGCCGTTATCACCTTGATTTAGTCACAGCCAACAAGACCTTATCCGCATCCAACATATCCAACAACTTGGCACACTTGAAAACTCCGCTTAAGTCAATTGCCTCAAGAGGCAAGCGCTTACCACCCTCAAACAACACCGTAACGGTAACATTACCTTCGCTCTTTTCGAGAAGCTGAGGGCTTGAGAGGCTTTCCAAAAACTGGATTAGGCTTAAACGCTTAATGTCAGCCTCAACTTTTCCGACAACAGGGAAATAGGTAACCTTCCTAGCGTCCTTGTTGTCTTTAACCCTCTTAAGCCTACCCCACTTCTCAAGCTCTTTAATGAGTTGGAAAACTTTAACCGTTGAAACCGCTGTCCTACGCCTAACCTCAGCGACAAACTCTTCGCTGGATATTCCCCCTCGATGCTGGTTTAAAACTTCAAGCATCACCTTTTTAACTTTTGACTCCTTAACCATGTCTAACACCGAAAGTTAATTTACTTTTTTGTGAAATTAATTTACTTTTAAACAATATTTAAATGTTACTAAAGTCGAACTTAAAGACTGGTGAAAACATGCCAATAGTCAAAAAATAGTCGAAATAGGCGGAAGCAAAGCCGTATTCCTACCCAAATCTTGGCTCGAATTTTGGGAGCAAAAGCACGGCTGCAAAATCGAGAAAATAGCTATGGAAGTCAACACAGTCCTAAAAATCTACCCAATAACCCCAAAACCTAAACCTAAAGGAGGTGAAAAAACATGAATGAAGATACAACCCAAAAGCTTCGAGACTTCCTTGTTAACGCCAGAAACCTTATTGATGACTTTATAGCCATGCTAACACCGCCGATAACATCAGCCAAACAGCTAGAGGAAAAACTGCCAGAAGACTTGAGACCACTTGTTACCATAGAAGAAACAAACGAAGCCTACATAGTTAAACCGCGCCAATTCTTAGGCACGGAAAACTTCACAAAAATTCTCAATGTTATCCGACAACATGGCGGACAATACGTTAGCGCTGGAAAAGACTCGCGTTTTGAAATTCCGAGGAGAATTTAAATGTCCGAAGTAACACGAGGGCAAACGAGCCGAAAAATCATTAGAACCGAAATAGAAAACAGCTTAGGCAAATATTTGCCTGCAGAATACAGCAAACTTGCAAACCTAATAGCCTACGACTTTAACTTATCCCCTTACACGGTCCGCTACACCTATTTGCCTATGTTTTTGGATGCAGGAGTTATCGAGCATGGACAAGACGGGCTTATTCATTTGACAGAGAAAGGCAAACAGAAACAAGCTGTAGCGCAAAACGAAAACACAAAACTAAGTGGCAGATGCAAAAACTGTGGGGCGCCCATAGCTGAGAACCTCGACTTTTGCAGTAAAGAATGTATGGAGCAGTATAAACGTGCGCTTTAACCTTCGCATAGGCTTGGGACCGTTCGCCATATTTTTTATGTTTTCACATCGGCAACGGCTGGAAGGCATCTGCTCAAAGGTTGTTGGCGAAGAAGACAAACACATGCATTACGTGTTTTGGGATTTGGAAGGCTACCCCCTAGAAAAGGTTGTTCAAAAGCTGTCGGAAGTGCAAAAGGAGTTTGGGCTTGGCGACATTTACGTTTTAAGCGACCATCCGAACAGTTACAGAGCGCTTTGCTTCAGCAAACGCCCCTTTACCGAATACATCCATATCCTATGCCATTCGTTTCCAATGCTGGATTTCGGCTTTTTTATTTGGAGCGTAAGGCGGACAAATGCAACAATACGCTTAAGCGATAAGGTGGGAAGACCAAAGCAGAGGCTTGTTTACGTTTTGCGAGGTTACGAAAAAACTGAGCTTCCAAAGCAAGTTCTGTGGTGCGTCTACGAGACTGGTCTGGAAAAAGTAGGCAAAACCATCGAGCTAGGATTGAAGGGGTGATTTGATTGGACCGTTTTCCAGAATCGTTTAAAAGGTTTGAAAAAGTTGTTGACGTGTCAAAAATTAAAAGTTTCGCGCAGTTGAAGTTGGCGTTTGCCACTTGGGCTGGTAGGAAGTGGAAGGAAAGCCCCTTACAACTTGAAGCTTTAAGGGTTCAAGCCGAGAGGCTTAGGCTTGTTGGTGCCATCGAGGTTTCGCTTGAGGAATACTTAGCTGAAAAGCGTGAGATTGATGTGCTTTACCGTAGGGTTTACTACGCTAGACGGAGATTTGAATATAACAAAGCTCGGTTTGACGAATGGAGTGCTTACCTTAACCGTGTGAGGGAAGAGGCAAAGCGTAAGCGTTGGCGCAAACGCTTATTGGCTGAAGTGGAAAAACCCATTCTCCGCTACTATGAAACCGCTAAGAGAAGAATGGAGTTTTGGCAAAAACAATGGAGTGAGGCTTATGAAAAGCTGAAGCGTGAAACTGAACGGTTCAAACTTAAAGTTGTGAAGCGTGGTTGAAGCTGATGCGTTGTCTACAATGCAAGGGCGAGTTGCAAAAACTGTTCGAGGTTGAAGGTGACATCACAGTTTTCGGCATGCCAAGCGCTTTAAGAAGGGCTAGAGCGCTTGTTCAGAAACGTAAGCGGGAGAATCCTAAAGCTAAGCCTTCGGATTTGCCTTTTGAAAAGCCTAAGGCTAAGCCTAAGGTTAACGTGTTTAAGGTGCGCCGTTGCACGCTGTATTATTGCTCCAACTGCCTAGCTTTTTATAAATGTTAAGGGTGGGTGAGTTTGCAAAAGGAGACTCAAATTAAGCTTGAAATTGTTAAAACGCTTATTGGGATATATAGCGTGAGAGAAGCTAAAAAGTGGCTTAAAGCTCATGGTGCAGGCATAGGCGAGACGACATATTACCGTTATGCAAAAGCATACGTTGACTCCTACGTTGGCGAAAGCCTTGGACCTGAGCTTACGGTTTGGCTGTTTGTTAACCCTCGAAAATATTTCAAGGCTCGGCTTGAAGCGGAAGAGAAGGCTTTGCAACTTCTTGAAAAGCTTAAGGCGTTGAGGGGTAAATATGCCAAGAAAACTGAAGCCACATGAATGGCTTTTCTTTTTCGGTTTTTCGGCGGATGAGGCAAGGTATGTTCTTGAAATGGGCTTGCCTGTTCCAGAAAGGCAGTTGACTTGGCGTAAACTGTTGTATATTAGGGATGGTTTAATTAGCGGTCAGCGAACCATAGGCATGAGCCTTAAAGATTTGAAGCGTGTTTATGGTTCTGGGTTAAACCCTACGGTTTATTCGAAGTATTCTTGGCTTGTTTATCATGGCTTGGAATTCGAAGACCCTAAACAGGAGAATCCTAGGCGTAAGCCTACAGATTCGCAAATTCAAAAGGCTGAAACGTCTGTTCCGCCCCAAACTTTAAGGTTAAGGGTTCAGCGCCTCGCTCAGCTCGTTAAGCTTATGGAAGGCAATCCTAATTATGGGAAAAAGCGTCGAAAGTCATCCTAATTTCCATGAATTTTTGTATTAGGATGCTGTAAGTATAGTTAATGTTTTGTAGTGGGGGGAGGGGTGTGTGGTTGGGTTTGTTGGTTTGTGTTTTTGTATGTATGTAATTGTATGTATGTAAGAGATAAAGGTGGGGGGTAGGTATAGGTAAGGGTAAGGGGTTAAGGGTGAGAGGAGAAGAATAAAAATTTAATTAATGAAATTGTCAAAAAGGATGACTCACTGGGAAAACTGCAATTGTGCTTCGGCAGAAGTCCTGCTGCGAAAGTCACCCCAACGATGGTCTTTGGCGCTTATACCGCAAAAAGCTTTGTATACCTCACTAATAATCTCAAAGCCCTCAAGACATTTTTAATTAAAATCATTAGAGAAAACGTTAAAAGACCCCTTAATAAAGGCGAGGTCACAGCCTTACGATATCGACTGGAACATAAACTTCGCCTGCCTAAGGAGATGGTAGACGATATTTTAATTTCGCTAACCTACGAGTTTTATGATTATACTTGACAACATTTTAACAAATCTTCTGGTTCCTTTACACTTTTAAGTCCGATTACTATCAATCTACGTAAAACTTCAGCCTCTTTAAGCCCAGACCTTTCAATAAGAGCTCTAAGCTTTCTTTCTGTTTCTTCGTCAAGCCTTGTTGACCATGTTTTCTTGTCCAAAGTGCTTCACTGTTTTAATAATGTCTTATTGTGTTTATAAATCTTGTTTTAAGCGAAACGCTTATATGCTTATTCGTCTTATATTAAGACAAACAAGACAAACGAGTGAAGATAAATATGTTGACATCGATAATAGCCCTCATAACTATTGCTGGAATCGCATTCTATGTGCTTAAGAGAGCAAAGCTTCTTAAACATCTTAGACCAGCGAACAATAATGCCGTTTCGGCTCAGCTGGCGATACTTGAGGAGCGAACAAAGCATCTTCAAGGATTGGAAGAAAAAATAGAGAAAATCAAAGACAAACAAGATGCTGATTCTCGAGAATTGCGGGAGAGGCTTTACGGCGAATATTCACGGAGACTGCAAGAAGCTGTTGGGTTGCTAAGGGAAACGTATGGAAAGACGACTGAAACCACTACAAACATCCTGAAAGATATCACTGCTAAGAACGCTGAAGCGTATAGGCAGACAGTCGAACAGCTAACAGCTATAGCAAACAAGCTTGAATCTGCCTTTAAAATCCTTGAACAGAGAGAACACACGCAAATGCGAGAAGAGATGAAAGCCCTAAAACAGAAGATTGAGGAGTTGGAAAGAGATCCGTTAAGAGTTCAGCTGGAAGAATTAGCCGAGGCACGTACGGCACAAGCGGTTCATGAGCAAAGCGTAAAGGTCATTACTACTACTTTTTGGCGTAACAACGGAGAAGTGCAGTTCAAGGAGAAAATTGGACAGTATCAACCAGACGTTTACATAAACAACCACAGAATAAAGATTGTAGCCGACGAGGTAACTACCGCCGATGCGGTTTCAATTAGAGCGAAGGTTAAGCGTGTCGCTGAGTACATGCGTGGTCTCAACGTCAATGTTGGATACGTGATAATACCCAATGCCGGAGTAGATCCAGAAGCATTAAAGGAAATTAAGAGGACTGTTCCAGAACGGGGACTATACATTGTAAGGCTTACGGAGTATGCCGTCCACCTGCAAGTCTGGTACGATATAGCCATGACTGGCGTCGTAGAAGTCGCCTCTCTTGTCGAGAAAGGACACAACTTTTTGCAGATCCTCGAACCCGTTTTTGAGGAGTTTCTGGCTATAGTGCAAAACTTGGAGCAAAGAGATGAAAAGGAGTTCAAGTATAGGCAAAACAGATACAAAGAAATCAAATTCTTCCCCGAAAAAATTCTTGAGGCGATAGAAAGAAACAGGCTCCAAAAACTCGAATCGCCAGTTCAAACAAAAATCGCCGAGTACAACGTACCAAAAGGGGGAGGGAAGTGACAGAATTATCATTTATACAAACACCAAACACACTTAATGTAAGAAGCTCAATTGAGAAACGAAGTTGTTTTTACGATTCCGGCAGCTTTTTCACATTTCTGAAGGTTTGTGGATGGAAAAGCGAATATGAAAGTGTTAATTTGCTTCTTAAACACCTTTGGCGTAAATCCAGAAGCGAGGCATCCAGAAAAGCATATCTGAGGCAAGTATACCTACTTTGCTCTTCAAAGGGTTTAACACCAGAAGAGCTTATCAAACTACCTAAAAAGAAAATCGAGGAAATCATTCAAGATTACGCTGACCAATACAACGACGGAAGGCACAGCATAAGATACGTCAACAACATAATTCATCTCCTCAAAGGATTCTTTAAGGCAAACGGCTTCAAAGGAACAAAAGCCTTAGAGATCGAAAGCCAATACATGCCATCTAGATATAGGAAAAGACCGGAATACATTCCTAAGAAACATGAGATCTACGCTATGGCTGACTCTGCCTGCTCACTCCGAGACCGTGCAATAATTCTGACGTCGTACAGTAGCGGGCTTAGGAACGCCACGTTAAGGGCTGTTCTTTATAGAGATGTCGAAGAGGAACTAAAAAGAGGGGTAGATAACCTCATGATCCCCGTGTATCCAGAAATGAAGCTTATAGAACCTAACGCCTGCAAGAACAACATTCCCTACTACACTTTCACCTGCGATGAAGCCACGCAAGCTATCAGGCTTTATCTGAGAGAACGTGAAGAAAAATATGGAAAAATCATGCCTAACGAGCCGTTATTTGCCTCCGAGTACAATCAAGTTCCAAGAGAAAATCGAGACTCAAAAATAATGAGCTCCAGACAACTTCAATTTATTGTTAAGGATGCGGCGAGAAGAGCTGGAATACTACAGTGGCGATATGTCGCGCCGCATTGCCTTCGTAAGGCGTTTGAAACAGTACTCCATAGTGAACTTATAGAGGGCGGGCGACTGGATCCTAAAATCCAAGAATTCTTCATGGGTCACATATTGCCGGGAAGCGAGGACGTATACTTCAACAAGATGGATGTAGAGCGATTAAGGGCGGAATACGCTAAGCTCAATTTTGGAAGAGTAGTTGTTGAGAACAAGTTTAAAATTCTTAGAATGGCTGTTGCAAAAGCTTTTGAAGGTTCCGGTATAGATCCGGATAGGGTGATAGAAGAGTATGTGGAATTGCGACGTCGCCAGAATATGAGCACCTGTTTGCAATAAAATGAGACATGCTCCTAATGACGCTTTCTTTCAAAAATTTAGACGTTTTTAACCTTTAAAGCTATCCTTTTGGGTGTCATTTGAATTAAAATCTTTATCGACTTTTTCTTTGTCTTGATTGTCCATAAAAAGTTTCGAAATTTCAAAGTCGATGTTAATGGAATCCTGTGATGCGTTTTGCACTATAACCGTGTTCTCGTCGATAACGCTTAGGAATTTCCATCCCTTGTCAAGGTAAGTCTGCAGTTCTTCTTTACGTATTACTTTCTGTTCTCCATTTTTGCCTTGAGCATTTAATTTGGATTTTATAATTGTTTGAAGCATGTCTATCTCTTCCTTTATGGTTAATTTCCTTCCTAATTCTTCCTCTCTTTTCGCCTTTATTTCGTCTGCATCTAACCCGAAAATTCTTGCAATTTGCTTTATCAAATCCAGGTTTCTAACTTCAGGCGAGGTTGTAGGTTCAAAGCAAAGTTTTCCGAATTGCTTTCTCATTTTATCGATTTTTGTCCAGTCGTAATAAGCTTCTTGGCTTCCTTGTAACACGTGTCCCATTAAAAATTCCTGGTCTTTAGGATCCATCCTATCACCATCGATCATCGGTGATCTTAAAACGCTTTCAAAGACTTTCCTCAGCGAATGCGGTTTCACCAGCTTCCAATCTTTAATGTCCGCCTCCCTTGCGGCGTTTTTTACAATTTCCTCTAGTTCCCTAGGGGACAGTGGCTTTCTGCGGCTTCTCAGCGACCCCAAAGAAATAAACAGTGGTTCATCCTCGCTAATTGAACCAAAGATTCCTTTTCTTCGCTTTAGCATTTCCTTGATATCACGAGTTGCTTGAGCTGAAGTAAACGTATAATAGGGTATATTGTTTTTGCATGCACCCGGAATTCGCTTATTCCACTCCGGCTCAACTTTAATCATCAAGTTCTCATAACCAGCTTCAATTTCTTTGAGTACATCACCGACACGAATTGCACGTAAAGCCGCATTTCTTAAACCAGTTGAA
>Ga0078972_1010024_pt1 | contig 18102 bp, 14 predicted proteins | sample YelNatPaOPGAMG01_FD_67568 | JGI IMG/M metagenome (GOLD analysis project Ga0078972, IMG submission 67568) | Hot spring thermophilic microbial communities from Obsidian Pool, Yellowstone National Park, USA - OP-RAMG-01 (SPADES assembly) (version 2) | ecosystem: Environmental > Aquatic > Thermal... | reverse complement strand
TGCTTCAAATGTTGCTCTATTTTCTGAATGGCACATACCAACATCGTCTGCATGAATAATAAGCAACTTCTCGCTCTTATCAAAACCTTGTGTCATTCTATCTCAAAATTGGTTTCTTAAATTTATAAGTTTTTATTGCAATATGTGGGTACGTTAATTTCTAAGTCAAGAGTTGTTACTTCTTGTACTATAAGCGATTTCTTTTAAAGATCTATATCTCTTTTTCCTCTAAAATTCATTAAACCTTTATAGCTCAAATTTTTTTAAGTGTCGATAAACGAAACTATTTCTTAGTGTTACTATCAACGCAGTTGAGATTGCTCTCAAGAAGCCATCAGATGGTTTATTTTTTACTTCGTTGCTTAAAACTAAAGTAGAAGAACCTCCTCCATCTAAGTTAATGGCATTTTTGCATCCAATATTTTTTAATATTTCTATAAGCTCATCTAAAGTTGCTCCTATACTGTATCTTTCCTCTGGTTTTAGTTCCGTTTTTCTATCATCATCAATGGTAATCAGCAAAACCTCATCTTCAGAAGTTGCAAAAACGCTCCTTGGAGCTCTTACGTTGAATTTAATTCTCGATGGCGGAACTCCTTTTCCAAATTCTTCTTCGTTTTTTACTTCTTTTTCACCTTTTAGAAGTATTGGACCTGCTGAAATTCCATGAACAACTCTTTTTTCTTCAAGCCTATTTACACTATAGATAACACTATTTGTCTTTGCTTCTTTTATTTCGTCTATGATCTTTCTTGCTAATCCTCTTTCTTTTACTAAAATTACGAAGCCATTTCTCGGAACTTCTACTTCTCTTTCTTCTGTTATTTCAACAATGCTTTTTCCTACTACAATAAACTTTGTTCCATTTTCGCTTAAACTTCCAGCGTAATTTACTGTATACAAGCTTACTTCACTTTCCGAATTTAGTTTAACTTTTACTTCTGAGCTATTTTCCTTAAAACCAAGTTTTGTATCTCCAACTTTTATCGTTAGGTCTAAAACTGACAATGTGTCGAGTTCTATACCTTCTTCTGATACTAATATAGTTCCTCGTTTAAAAATCGGTGGGTTGATTATGTGCTTATTAATCATAAGCAATCCAACTGGGTCATTGAAAGCATCATACTTGCTTATTTCTTCAGGGAAGTTTAAGAAGTAGCCTCCATTTATCCCAGCTATAGCCTTGTTTCTTTTTACTATTTCCATTAAGTTTTCGTACCCACTACATAAGGTAATTGGAAGCGTTGGCTTTACAACTTGTTCTTTTTCGTTGCTTTCACTAAAGTAGATTATCTTACTCTTTAATTCTTTAAGAATTGCTTCTTCCTGTAGTGTAGCATTCTTTAGCTTAAATTCATCCATTTGGTTATCATAAAATAATTTTCCCTTCTCTATCAATCTCTTTACTACTTGAACTCTGTATAGATCTCTACTCAGCATCATTCTACCCTCTTCTTCAATGAAAGCATTCACATCATCTTCCTTTGAGATAACAAGAACGTTATCCTTGCTTTCTAATCCTCTAACTCCCATCTTATCAGCTGTAGCTATTCTTCTAAGGGAGCGAGCAACTTGAGTAAGTTCTTCTTTTTCTGGGATTCTTGCCAGTACTGGCTTTATATCAAGTTTTTTTAGCTCATCAAAACTTATCCTTACTATGTGAACCACTCTTTTTCCGAATTCGCTTTCAAACACTCTCTTTTCATATCCTATCATTTCTGCTAAAGCTGACTTTACTCACTTTTTTCATTAAATAAGTTTTTCATTGCTTGTTTTCTGTTAACTTAAGGTTTTTCTAGGCTGAGGCTTACCTTTTCTTATGTTCAAAGTATTTGACTAAACTTCAAGACGAAAAGAACTAACCCTTTAAGTAGTTCTTTACTTGGTAGCCTAAAGCCATGAAAAGAAGGCTGATAATTTTAGTTAAGAAAAGATTCTAGCTTTAGAAGTAGTAAGAATCTTCCAGATTAAGTTGTGAAGCGTATCAAAGTTGCACCTTCAGATGGCTTAAAAGCTATTATGGATGCTCTTGCTAGAATTTCGTCCTTGTAGTACTCTTCGTAAAGTTTTTTCGTTAAACTACTTAAGGCTTCTTTCTTTAAAAGTATTGCTACACTCCCTCCTAATCCTGCACCAACAATTTCTGCTCCAAGAACGCCATCAACAGAAGTTGCTAAGTCTACTATCAGGTCTGTTTTTTCATGTCCACATCCATAGTCTCCACTTTGCATATACAGTTGGCAACTTTCTTCATCCTGTTTTTCTTTAAGCTTTCTTATTAAGTTATCAAAGTATTCATTGCTACAATCATTTGTCCACTTTACTTTCTCTCTTCCCATGTACTTGTACTCTCTATCTGCGTTGTGCGAAATGTTCATCATGATTCCAAATCTTGCTGGATCTATACTAATCATTAGCGGTGCTATTCTTGCACGTTCTATTTCAGAAACTCCAAACAACATTACTCCTCTTACCTTGTATCCTTCTTTAGGTTCTTCGTGCTCTTTGAACAATGTGTTTAAAAATTCAGCATTCTCACTTAAGTTACTTGCTACTTCATTTCTACTGATGGTTTCTGGAATTTCCTTTAAACTTTCGTAGTAGTCTTCTAACTTCACTCCTATATTTTCTGGAGTAAGGTCTCTGAATATCTTTACTTTTTTTCCATACTCCGGAAATTTCTTCTTGAACAAGAGCAAAGCTATTTCATAAGTTGCTACTTTTTCGTTGAATTTGCTCTTGCTTTCTCTTGATTTTCTTGCCTTTACTAGAGAGTCGCAAACAACTATCAAAAGTTCTCTTGGAAAGCTAACGTATCTAACTTTAAGAGGCATTGTTGTTATATTTGCAATTTTTCCTACTTTTGAAAACATCATTGCGGCATGATCTCCATAGCCACCCCGCGTACCAACTATCCACTCTGCAATTCCACACCATTCCACAAACCTTCTCTTTGAGATCTTCAGCTTATTTAGTGCTGCAATTCCAAGATTTATAGCAACAACCAAAGCTGACGATGACGAAAGTCCAGCAGATTGAGGAATGTCTCCAAGTACAACTATGTTTGCACCTTCGAACTTCTTAATAAAACTACCATCTGAAAACCTGTACATATTTTGAAAGAACACTACACTTCTAGCATAATCATACCATTCTATGGTTTTTTCTTTTATTCTATCTTGCGTCCACACTCTCCACTCGTAACCTTTTATTTTTGTAGGAGGAAGTTCTTCTGTTATCGAAAAGGAGAAAGGCCTATATTGTTCATCAACGTTGAATAGATTTACTGTGCTATCACTTCTTTTTGAAAATACAGCGATTATTTCTCTTGGAATTGCAGCAACATTTACGCTTCCTCCTCTATGATCAATATGTCTTCCCATTAGGTTCAGCCTCCCAGGAACTCTTACTGCTATAACTTCTTCATCTCCAAAAATTTCTATGAACTTCTTGAGAGCTTTTAGAATCTTTTCTTTTCTTTCGCTTGCAACTTCTTTACTTCCATAGATTTTTTCCAGTTCTTTATTTTTACTATTTTCCAATTTTTCTATTGCCTTACTTACCTTTATTGGCTTAACTTCCAAGTTTACTGTTTCTTCATTTGTATCTTCTCCCAAAATTTGCTCTTTTTCTCTTTCGTTGCTTATTTTTACTACCTTTTCATAACTTCCCTCAACTAAGCAATTTTCTAGGGTTGATGAGCTAACGTATGCGTTCTCTTCAATTTCTACATTTTTTAAGTAGCAGTTTTCAACCTTACAAAAACTTTTTATGTTAATATTTCCAATTAAAGCAACTACTCCAAGAAATGAACTATTAACTCCAACTCTAAACGTAAGCTTCTCTCTTATTCCAAATTCTTCATACTTTTGTTCTCTTAACGATTTTCCATACTTTTCAAAGAACCTCTTTGTACTACCTTCTTTCTTAAGGTAAAGTTCAATGCTTTGAAGTAGAGACTTGATTTGTTTGTCGAAGAATATTTTCGTATTAGGGTAGATGTTTACTCCAAAGACTTGTTCAAGTATCTGCAGTTCATTTTCTTTTGCTTCGATTAACTTATCTTCCTTAATTTTCCTAAGAATGTCTTTATTTATTGTAACTTTTTTCGGTTTTAGTTGAGTGGAAAGCATTCTCAAATCTGTTCTAGTATCTATTCCAATTGCTTCCCTTTCCTTTATTCTTACCACTCCTACTTTCTTTCCTATCTTCGCAGCTTCATTTGCTACTTCTGGAAGAAAGTACTCTTCTTTATGTTTTCTTAAGACAATCTTTTTTTCTACTTCGTTTTTTACGTCAACGTCTCTTATGGTGTTAAGTAAGACTTCTCTAGATATTACCATACAAAGAACGTTCCTTTCTCTTATTGAGTTTATATAAGAAGCAGAAAGTTCATATTCAAATCCACTTAATTTTATATTTCTGTTCTTTATTTCTTCTTCATTAACTCCTATTTGTTCTTGTTCAATAACTCCTAAGAACTCTAAGCTTCTCTCATCAAACTCAAGAAATTTTTCATTGCTAGGCTTTACTTCAATTCTTTTTAATAAATTCTTATCTATTTCTATTTTATCGCCTTCTATAATTCCTCTTATCGGATGATACTTTACAACTTTTTCCCCTTTCTCTAACTTTTTTATTTCATCTTCAAATAAAGCTAAGAAATTCGCCCAATATGGTTCCTTTCCTTCAGATACCCTTATTACCTTCATTTTTTCTTCTTTTATTAGTTTATTCAACTTTTTTGATTTTTTTGAAAGTTCTTCGTACTTTTCTTTAATCCCCTTTAAGATAACTGGATATCTTACTATTCTTCCATGGCCAAATATGTTTTCTTCAATTGTTGATACTAAAGTTATGTCGTTCTCTTGTGCTCTATGAACTTGAACTATTTTTCTAATGGTTTCTGGCTTTATTGCTGGAAGGTCACTAGAGATTACTAGTATTTCTTCTATGTTAAGGTCTTCTCTTACTTTTTCTTTTATTTCTTCAGAAAGGATAGTTGATCCAGTTCCATCATCTTTTTCGTCTAAATTGTTAAAATAAATTTTCGCGAGCTTTTTTTCTTCGATAAACTTTACTAGTTTCTTTATTGCTTCTCGCTTTATGCTAAGTTCGTTAGAATCTCCTCTTAGCAAACTTTTCATTCCAACTCTTACATAAATTTCATCAAATACTTTCGCCTTCCTTAGGTTTTCTATTACTAACTCAAGTAAACTTTTGTTGGTTGAAAATTCTTTTACAAGAGGTTTCGGAAAATACTCTTTTTCTACGTTGTTTATATTCCATTCTGGAGTCATCCTTGCTCCTATTCCGGCTGCTGGAATTAATGCAATCGCCTTCCTCTTAGTTTTCAACTTAGGCTTGTATTTACAGTGAGAGAATATAAAAATTTCACTACTAAATTTTATTTTGAAACTTGAAATTAAAGTGACATATAGTTTTTTAAACGAATTAGAATGCCCGCTTCACACATGCCTTCTACTCAAAACTTTAAGTCTCTAAATGAGTCTCAAGGAACTTCCTACATGTCATATTCTTTAAATTTCTATGTCTCGTTTTTATCATATTTTCATAAAAATTTATAAGTTTGTGACGTAGTACTTTTTACTTTGAAATGACCTCGGAGAAAAAAGTTAACGTTGGAATAATTGGTTGTGGAATAATTGCTCCAAGCCATGTCTCTGGTTACTTAAAATCTGGAATGGCTAACGTTGCAGCTCTTTGTGATGTAAAAGCTGAAAGAGCAAAATCTTTAGCAGAAAGATTCGATCTTTCTGGAATAAAAATATACTCTGACTACGAACAACTGTTAAAAGATCCTAGCATTGATGCAGTAAGTGTTTGTACTCCTCACTACTTACATGCTGAGGTAACAATAAAAGCTGCAGAATATAAAAAGCATGTTCTTTGCGAAAAGCCAATGGCGATTTCTCTAAAACAAGCAGATGAGATGATCAGGGCTTGTAAGAAGAACGGAGTAAAGCTTGAAGTAGTTTTTCAATACCGTTTTTCACCTGACACACGAAAAATAAAAGAAGAGTTTGAAACTGGAGAGTTTGGAATTCCAATTTACGGAGAAGCTATTGTAAAATGGTATCGTGAAGACTCTTCCTACTATTATGCAGATGAGGTAGCAAGATCTTGGCGTGGGAAGTGGAGTACTGAAGGAGGAGGTGCGTTAATAAACCAATCAATTCATACAATCGACTTGTTGCAATGGATTATGGGACCTCTCGACTATCTGTATGCAATTTACGATACAAGAACTCACAATATAGAAGTAGAGGATATAGCAGTTGCATCGTTGAAGTTCAAGAATGGCGCTCTTGGGACAATTTTGGGAAGTGTTGCATTGAGACCACAGGAAAACTGGCTTGGGATCTATGGAAGCAAAAAGTCCGTTGTAGTTGGAAGTGACTTAAAGATTGTAAAACAGTGGGAAGAGAAAAGTGAAGCAAAAATAGTAGGAGAAGTAAAAGAAAAGAAAGAAACTTTAACTCCTTCTGTAGGCCATGATGGTGTTGTTGAAGATTTCTTAAAATCAATAATAGAAGATAGAACACCATATGTGACTGGAGAAGAAGGAAGAAAAGCACTAGAAATTGTTCTTGCAATTTACAAGGCTCATAGAACAGGAAGTAAAGTAAGTTTTCCACTTGTTGAGTAAAAGAGGTCTAAAAAAATGGCGCATATCTTTAAGCTTTCTTTTATAACTGATGAAGTTTCTCAAAGCTTAGAAGAAATAAGAGAATTTGCAAAGAGCTTTAACGTAGAAGCAATAGAAATAAGGACAATTCTAAACAAGAATTTACCAGAAATTTTAGAAGAAAAGGCTACTCTTAAGAAATTCCTCGAAGAAAACAGCTTAAAAGTTTCTGCAATTGCTTCACCTACGTTTAAGTGCGACATTGACTCGAAAGAAGAATATGAGCAACACATAACTATATTTAAAAGCGCTTTAGAACTAGCAAGTTACCTTGATACAAAGTTAGTTAGGTCTTTTACGTTCTGGAAGAAAGGAAAGTACGAGGACTACAAAGAAAGAATCATGAATAAATTCGAAAATATAATCAAATTGGCGGAAGACTATGGCGCTACAATAGTAGTAGAAAATGAACCTTCAACCTTTGTTGGTAACGGAAGAACTTTATCTGACTTCATCAGTTCTTTGAATACAAAGGTCGTAAAGGCACTTTGGGATCCAGGAAATGACCTCATGGACGAAGAGCGAGAGGAATCCTATCCAACTGGCTTCAACTATGTGAAGAACTTTATTGCCCACGTGCACTTAAAAGATGGTGTAAGAGAAAACTCTAAGGTGAGATTTCTAAAAATAGGTGAGGGGCACGCAAGAATAGAAGAGAACTTAAGAGCTTTAAAGGAAATTAACTATCAGGGTTATATCTCCTTGGAAACTCACTGGAGAATGACACAAACTCTTGACGAAAAACAAATAAAGTTACCAGGAGGAAAGGATTTTAGTTCCGGTGCTTATGCTGCCTCTTTTATTACAATGCAAGGATTGTTAGAAGTTATGTCTAGATTATGAAGACGCTAAATCGCTCATTAAATAAGTGTACTATCTACTTCTTTAGTAGCTTCTTTTAAGGTCTTCAACGCAAACTTTAGTTCTTCCTTTGAATTTTCTCCTAGTCTAGCTTCTATAGACATTGCTCCTTTGTAGTTTATCTCTTTAAATACTCTAAACAGTTTTGAAAAGTTAATTATTCCCATTCCTGGAACTTTGCTGTTGTTGTCTGCTAAGTGTACATGAACAATCTTTTCTCTTGCTAACCTTATTGATTCTTCTACATCAGCTTCTTCTCTCATCATATGCCTGACATCTGCCATAACTTTCACAAAATCAGAACCTACAGATTCAATTAGTTTTACTGCTTCTTCTATTTTATTTACAAAGTTTGTTTCATTTCTAGGAAGAGGTTCTACTGCAAATGTTGTATTGAACTCTTTGCCTGCCTTCGCAGCTTCCTTTAGCACTTGCAAGTTTCTTTCGTAGCCTTTTTCTAAAGGTACTTCTGGTGGTATATTCCTGGCTTTTCCAGAGCCCCAAACTAAGATTGGGCAATCAACCTCTGAAGCTGCTTCTGCAATTTTGTAAGTGTACTCTATACTTTTTCTCCTTATCAATTCGTCGTTCGATGCATGAGAAAAATCAGATGGGTAAATAACATTTGAAGCAACGATATCTACATTATAACTCTTCGAAAGTTCTCTTATCCTTTTTAGTTCTTCTCTTGAAACTTTAAATGGGTTAAGCTGTAAGGCTCCAGGTATCTCTATACCTCTTATGCCAACTTCTGAAAGCATCTTTAAGCTCTCCTCGTTTATTTGCATACAAGCAGCAATTTTCCAACTCATTTTTGGTTCAAAATAAGTCTGCCTTTGTTATTTAAACTTAACTTAAGAAAATCTTTATAAACTTTCAAGCGTTTTTCTTACCATGAGCCAAGAGAATGTCTTTAGAAAAATTTACAACGAATTAATTGATATCCCCGTAGTTGACATTCATACTCACTTAAATCCTCTTCAGTTAAAGTCGAACAACTTATCTGAAATAGTTCTATACCACTACATAACCACCGAATTAGTTACTTCTGGAATGCCACAAGAAATATTGAACATTAAAGATCCAAATGAAAGGGTAAAAAGAAGCTTACCATTCTTAAAGAACATAAAAAATACTTCTACCTTCTGGGCTCTAAAAAGAATTCTCTCAAATTTGTTTAATTTCGAAGAAGAACTAAATGAGAACTCTTTCAACGTACTCAAGGAAAAGTTCCAAAATTTCGAGAAAAACTTCAACGGAATTAACTTTCTCAAGGAAAGAGTAAAGGTAAGGAAGGCTTTTCTTACACTTCAGTTTACAGACATGAATACAATTTTTGACAGTTCTTTCTTTACCGGTTCATTAAGAATAGAAAAACTTTCCAAGGATATTTCCTTAGATGACTTAAGGAAGCTTGAGGAAATTTCTTCAGTAGAGATTAAAAGTGTTAGAGACTTAGGAGAAGCCATAAACGAAATATTCGAGAAATTCGAGAAAAAGCTTTCTTCCGTTGCTATTAGTTTAAATCCAAGTGAGCTAATCTTAGATGATTACAAAGAAAATCGTATTGACGAAGTAATAAACGAAATAAAAACAGGGAAACAAATAAAGCCCGAAGAGAAAGTCTATCTTCTATCTTTTGTAGTGAACGAGTTTCTTAAGTTAATGAAGGATAGTAAAGTTACTTTTCAGTTAATGTTAAGTGTAGAAAGACCAGTAGTTGGCGCCTCCCCTCCAGATTATGCAATTGTTGTTAATGAACCTAAGCAACTGCTTTCGCTCTGTCCATTGTTCTATAAATATAGAGATATCAACTTTGACGTTATTTCTGCAAGCAGAATGCAATCTCATGAACTTAATGTAGTAGCAAAGAACTATCCAAATGTCTTTGTTTCTGGTTTTTGGTGGTACTCCTACTATCCTTCAATAATGAACGAAAAAATTGCTGAACGACTTCAGATGCTTCCAATGAACAAATGGTGTGCATTTTTCAGCGATGCTTACGTTCCAGAGTGGTGTTTTGGGAAGTCGCAACTTGTAAAATATCAGCTTAGTCTAACATTAAGTAACTTGGTTGAGCAAAACTATCTTAACATGGAACTAGCCATTGAAGTTGCGAAAAAGCTGCTATATGAAAATGCAGTTAACATTTATCATTTAGACGTAACCTAGAGTGTCTTTTAGCAGGTTTTAGCCTTGTATTTTAATGTCTTATTTATAAAAATTTGGAATATTAAATAATCAAGACTTTTACTTTATTTTCTAAAAAAAATTAATATACTTCTTGCTAGAGATAACTATTTGGTGAAAGCGGATGAAGAAATGGGGTAAGCCAATAGCCATCTCAATGATAGCATTACCATTAGTGTGCGAAACAACGTCGTATTACTGTAATGCATTTACATGCAGTGTATTTCCAATATGTGGGACTTTCGATTGTGGTACTTTCTGCTGATAAGAAGTTGTGATAAGAAGTTGAAGGTTGAAGCTCTCTTTTTTTCAAATTTTTTAAACTTTAGAAGAGAGTTCTCTCTTTTTGGCAATAACTTAATAGTTGCAAGTGGTAAGGCTCCTAATGGGCAAACTTGGTTCTTCAATGAAACTGCATACGAAATATTAAAACTTTGCGATGGTAACAAAAACTTAAAGGAAATAATAGAACTTATTTGTTCTTCATATGAAGGAAACAAAACTGAAATAGTTTCAGATGTAAGAAACTTCATTATAAACGGCATAAAGAGTGGGTACATCCTTTTTAATCGTAGAGATAAATGGAATCAAAATAGTCTACTCTGTTCTCACAATGTAGGTTTACCTTCTAAACCTTTGAGAGATTATCTTTATTCCCCACTTTTGGTTCTGCTTGAAGTTACGTATGCTTGCAATCTAAGATGCAAGCATTGCTATGCTTCTGCAGGTAGGCCTATGAAAGATGAGCTTAGTACTGACGAACTTAGAAAGCTTGCTGAAGAGTTAGGAAAAATAAAAGTGTTTGACGTTGCAATAGGTGGTGGGGAACCTTTACTGAGAGAAGATCTTCCTGAAGTAATTAATGCCTTCGTCGAAAATAAAGTAGAGCCAACTTTAGCAACAAATGGTACATTGTTTGACGAGGAGGCTGCAGAAGAACTATGGAAAGCTGGCTTAAGAAAAGTTCAGTTTAGCTTAGATGGTGCATCTTCAGAAGTTCATGATTCGATAAGAGGGGTAAAAGGGTCTTTTGAAAAGACTATAAAGGCAGTAGAAGTAGCAAAAACAATAGGCTATAGTGTTGCGATAAAAACAATAGCTCAAAAAGAAAACTTAAATCAGATACAAGAGATAACTAAATTAGCGTACAACTTAGCGGTTGACGATCTCAGTGTAAACAGAGCAGTTCCTTATGGACGAGCAAAAGAAAATCTCTTAGAAACATTCATACCTTATAAAGCCTATGAAGAATTGGTAAAAGACTTAATGAGATCTAGCAAAGTTAACTTGAAGCTAGATTTGTATCCTTCATCTAAAAGAATATCAAACAGAAAAGAATTTGCGACTTGCCAAGCAGCAACTATGTCTTTGCACATATGTCCAAATGGAGATGTGAAGCCATGTTCATATTTTCCTGATCAGTATATTTGTGGGAGTGTAAGAAAAGAAAGCATACAAGATATTTGGTTAAATTCTAAAGTTTTAAACGAACTTAGAAACATTCATTTTAATGAACTTTGGGAACCGTGCAAATCCTGTTCTGTAGTATGCAATGGTGGTTGTAGAGCTGCAGCAGTTTCATTTTTTGGAGACATTTATGCTCCAGATCCATTATGTCCCATGGTTCAAAACGAAATACCTAACTTATTAAAGTCTAAGAAACTTAAGGAACTCAAAGTAGTACAAAAAGTATGCGCACCTAATCCGGAGGGATATTTAAATATTAAAATGGCTTAGAGGTGATTTAGATGAAAAGCGTAGAAGTTTCTAATTTGGTTAAAGAGTATTCTTCTAAGAGCTATAGTGGTGCATGGGGTGGAAACATTAATTTTCCTCTTTTTGATCTTTATGTTGCAATTGCAAGATTTACAGGAACATGCAAAGTAAAAACGATAAGAGCTCTAGATAGTGTTTCTTTCTCTGTTGAAAGGGGAGAAATATTTGGCATACTTGGTCCAAATGGAAGTGGAAAGACAACCTTGCTAAGAGTATTAGCCGGCCTTACTCCGTTAACAAAAGGCGAAGCTAAAGTAGAAGGTTTAGATGTAGTTGAAGATCATAATAAACTTCCTGAAGTTATGATGTATTTTCCAGGTCCTTCCATTGCGCTCGTTTTCTCCGACTTTTCTTTTTCTGTTAGAGAAAACTTAATTAGGTATGCAGAAATTCTAAAGGTTTCTAAGGAAAAAGTTGACGAAGTTATCGCTTTAACAGAATTAAGTGAGTGGGCTGACAGAAGAGTAAGCGAACTATCAACAGGTATTTTGGCAAGACTTGCTTTTGCATATGGTCTGCTTAAAGAATCAAAAGTATATCTCATGGATGAGCCATTTAGTGGAGTTTCTCCAGAAGTACGAAACCATTTACTAACATTTACAAAAGATATACTAAGTAGAAAAAATGGGAGTACTGTACTTTATGCTACTCACAAGTTAGACGAAGCAAATTATCTATTTGATAGAGTTTTAATTCTTGCAAACGGGAAGACTGTAGTTTTAGATACTCCGAAAAATTTAGTGAAAACACTTGAGTTGAAAGAGCATGTTGATATAGAAATAAAGTGCAATACCGAACCAAGTCTTATCTCAAAAAGTATATCTGAAATAGAAGGTGTACTTAATGCTAATTTTTCTGTTGATTCAAATCTAGACATTTTGAAAGTGAAGATGACTGTAGACGATAGTCGCGAAGTTATACCAAAAATTGTTGACAAACTTCAGCAAAATGGAGCAAAGCTTCTCTATGTAAAAGTTACAGAACCAACACTAGAGGACGTCTACATGACTCTGGTAAAAAGCTGGAAACCTCCTGAGCCAAGACCAACTTTAGTTACGTGTGGTGCTTTATACATTGGAAGGTGATCTCTTGATGAAGGTAGTAAAGAATCTGAGCAAAACTCTATTTTCAATTACTTCTCTTATAAAACTGTTTTATCGAGATATTATAAAAAGTTATTCAGTATGGTGGGTTGTTTACGTTCCAAACCAAATCTTGAACATATTATTTGGTCTTGCAGCTTGGTATTACTATACTTTATTTACCGCTAGGGGGATAATAGAAACATCATATGGTGGAGACATCATTTCATTCTTAATAGTTGGAGTTGCAATTAACCCAATTCTTTCTACAGCCATAACCTATCCTGAATATTTGTTAAGATTCTCTTATCAAGGCACTTACAGTACTGGAGGCTTTAGAATATCTAACTGGTCAGTTTACTATCTCGCAAAAATATCGAGACTTGAACTACTTATTTCGTATTATCTTTACTCTCTTTCGGAAAATTTAGTTAACCTCGGATTGTACCTTATAGTTGGAGTAGCAATTTTTGGATTTAGAATAAATCCCCAAGCTAACTACTTGGCAGCATTCATAGCGTTCATTCTAGGCTATTTATCTTGTCTTGCTTTAGGTATGTTCGTAGCATGCACTTATTGGATACTTTTAGATCCCGGTGTTAGTATTACAAATCCATATGTTTGGCTTGTATCTCAGTTACCTACAATATTCTCTGGAGTTTATTTCCCAGTTAGTGTTCTTCCTAATTCTTTGAGATTCATCGGAGACTTCTTACCTCAAACTTATACTTTATCAGTTATAAGGTACGCTTTACTCGGAGGGAAATCGTTCAGTGCGCTTCTACCAGATATCTCTAAGTTGCTCATCTTTTCTCTTCTTCTTCCAATCAGCGTAGTAGTATTTAAGAAAGTTGAGCATTACATGGCAATGAAAAAACTATGACAAAGGTTCTTCTAAAATTTTTAGATATCCTTCCTTCTTCATCCAAAGGATACTTTGAAATCTACTTACCAGATGGGAGAAAAGTAGTTCTAGATTCTATTTCATACAAAATTTGGTCGTTGTGTGATGGATCAAGAACTTATGAAGATATTGTTGAGTACTTTGGCAAGGATATAGATAAGCGAGTTGTCATTGACGTTTTAAAAAATTTAATAAAAATTGGTTTAGTACAAGAAGTTGATGTAACTTGAACATTCTGATGCTTTCTCATATTTCACTGCAAGAAAAAATAGGTATGGCAACTCATGTCTCGCATTTGAAAGAATTCTTACAAAAGGAAGGGATAAATGTTTACTTAATAACACCTCAGGTAGGTGCTTATGATTTGTTATCAACTGTGCCTCAATTGCTTAATACTTCACTCGAGTACATCAAAAAAGGGAGCGTTGACATAATTCATGCACACTTTATTGAACCTTCTGGTCTATGTTCATATTTGCTTAATCTTTCTACTGGAAAGCCATACATCATAACGTTACATGGTGGAGATGTAAGATATCTTATCAAACCAAACGACCGAAAGGATCTTTATAAAGCTGTACTAATGAATTCATTTAGAATAATATCCGTGTCTCAGGCTCTTGTTGATGAAACAATTTCTTGGCTTAAAATACCAAGAGATAAGTTCGTTGTTATACCAAATGGTGTGGATCCAGATTTATTTAAACCAGATCCAAAAGATAGTATAGTAAAAAATAAGTATAATGTTGATGGTCCCCTAGTACTTTTCGTTGGAAGACTATGGTACAATAAAGGATTGCACTTACTCTTATTGGCCTTCAAATCAGTAGTTCAATCGCTTCCGAATGCTAAGTTGTTAGTAGTTGGAGACGGTCCCTTAAGAAGTGAGTTAGTAAATGTCACTAGAAGGTTAAATTTAACAAACAATGTAATCTTTGTAGGTGAAGTGGACAACAAAGAACTACCTAAATACTATAACTCATGTGATGTCTTTGTGTTACCTTCTGTTTTTGAAGGTCAAGGAATTGCTGCTCTAGAGGCTATGAGTTGCGGAAAGCCTGTTGTTGCATTCAACATAGGGGGTATTCCGGAAGTGGTAGAAGATGGTAAAACTGGATTTTTAGTTAAGCCTTATTCAATTAAAGACTTTAGTAGAAGCATAATTAAGTTGCTCAAAGATCGAGAACTAGGAGAAGCAATGGGCATAGAAGGTAGAAAAGTTGTTGAGCAAAAGTTTCAATGGAAAAACATTGCAAGACAATTGGTTAATACGTACTTAGATGTTCTATATTCAACTATTCCATGATATTTTTCTTATTGTTATATGCAGTAGAATGCAAATATGTTGTTTGACTTTTTATACTTTAACAAGAAATATGTTCTTATAGAATTTTTCAAATCTTAAGTAATTCCCATCTTTTTTAGATTTTCTTTGCTTATCTTTATACTTTCAAAAGGTGAACGATAGCTTTCATCTTGCTCAACTATATACCATTCCACTCCAGCTTCTTCACATGCGCAAAGTATTTCTTCCCAGTTAAGATTTCCTTCTCCAACTTCCATGAAAATTTGTTTTCCTTCTCTTATTCCCATGTCCTTTAAGTGAACTAACGGAACTCTTCCTTTTAATTTTCTAATCCATTGAGCTGGATCGCCTCCTCCAAACTGTACCCCAATAAGTGTCGATTTCTGCCTTCAAGTAGTTTTCTTCGCTTTCTTTAAACAGAATATCTAACGCTACTTTCCCTTAAAACTTCTCGAATTCAAAGTAGTGGTTATGATAAGAAAGAGTAATTCCTTCGCTAGCTAACTTTTTTCCAATTTCCGAAAGTTCCTTTGTTGCTTTTACATAACCTTCATAGTTCTTTGTGTATTCTTTGGGTAAGCTTGGTACTGCAATGTGCTTGCACTCATAAAGTTTTTGTTCATTAACAACGTTTCTAAAATCATTCTTTATTTGATCTAAACTAACATGTGAAGCACAAACTTTAAGGTCTAACTTTTCAATTGTGTCCTTAAGTTTTTCTGGTTCAATAGGACCAATGCCAGAAATTTGAATAGCTTCATATCCAATTTCTTTTGTTTTTTCTAAAGTCCTCTCTATCTCTTCATAGTTTTTTAGATATTCTCTAAGAGTATACAGATTAATTGCTACCCCTGTTTCATGCATAAGTATGAGAAATCTTGACTAGATATTTAAATTTTTATATTTATTTAAAGGTTAAGTTAAAAAAATAAAAACAGTTATTGTGCCTTAATTTTTAGCTTAATCAACTTGTTAAAAGTTCAAGTAATTTTAACGCTATTACTGTATGCCCTGTTTCATTAGGATGTACTGGTTCTGGAGCATATGTCGATGGTTCCCGAACTTTTATTAAGTCCTGAAAAACGCTATGCAGATCAACATAATGCGTTGAAAACTCATTGCTTAATTTTTCAACATAACTTATGTATTGAGGTATAACTTCTAACACTTTCTTTCTATGAGTCTCGGAAATTGTTCCTCTACTAATGTAGAACGGAGACATAAGTATTATGCCTCTAACTCTCTTAGAAGTTTCATCCAATATTCTTCTAAATGCTTCGTAATATTTTTTTGGGTCACACTTTAATTCTCCAGCAAGCATTCTATGGAGGTCATTTATTCCTATAAGTACTGAAATCCAGTCTGGATTTAAACTTAACACATCATCTAACCATCTATCGCTTAAGTCGTAAATTGTGTTTCCACTTATTCCAGTATTGAATATTCTTACGTTAATTTCAGGATATCGTGCAATAAATAAGTTATAGAAGATCTTAACGTAACCGTTTCCTAAAGGTGCATATGCACCAAGTCTACCACAATCTGTTATACTGTCTCCAGTAAAAACTATTGTTTCTCCATTTTTTATCTTTGACACCATACTCACGTTAAGTAATCTCTTAGTATTTATATTTTTCTTTAAGAAGAATGTAATGTACTTTCGTAAAGGTTACATTCTAACAAGGCAAGTAAAAATTCAATCAATTAGACTTAAATAGGAACAACCTCCAATTTGTTCAAGAGGGTCTGCTTCAATAGTATTTCATAAGTACTTTATTGTCTTTCACATTTATCTGTAATCTGTCGTTTTATTAAGCTTCCTAAGTTTTAAATAGTCCTTTGTTCAGTGTTGCGTGGCGATATGTCATCAATAAAAGAGAAAGTTCGCATTAATCCGCTAATTGTTCTTTTCAGTTATAATATTTTGTATATGGCAGCCGCTGGGTTGATTGTTCCAGGCGTACCATTATACCTTGCAACTAATGGATTTAGTGAAGATGTTGTAAACTTAGTTCTAGCGTCAACAGCATTAGCAAGTCTTGTAGGACAAGTAATTTTTGGGTACGTGTCGGATAGAGTAATGACAAAGTCGTTCTTTGTGGGGTTAGGAACTATTAGTTATATCTTTGGATATCTAACTTTAGCATTATTGAAAAATAAGCTTTTATCAGTTTTCATTCTTGTTATACTAAATTTCTTTGGCTCAGCAGCATATCCTGCAGCTATGGCATTGCTGGCAGATTTCTCCTCAGTTCAAAATCGTGGTAGGTCTATGGGCCTCTTTTGGTCATCAGCTTCATTAGGTTGGGCTATTTCAGTTGCATTTACAGGCTTAATATTAGAAAGGTTTGGTGGAAGCTACCTTTTTGGCATATGCTCTCTTATGTATTCGGTTTCATTTCTATTGATATACTTTGGATTTCGAGGTTATGATAAAAAGGTAAAAATAGAAGATCCATCAACTAAGGTAAGAGGATCCATTTTTAAGTCAATCTTAAGCCTAGAAGGCTCCTTCTTAGTATTTTTAGTCGGGACTCTAATCTTCTTCATGGCAGATTTTACAAAAAATGTGTATATTCCTATGTTCTATACTTTTGAGTTAGGACTTGGAATTACAACTTCTACATTACTCCTAAGTTTCACAAGCTGGATTGAACTACCCTCGACCGTCTTTTTTGGTTATCTTTCTGATAAAATTGGCAGAAAAAAAGTCATATTGATTGGATACATGCTTTGTATTATTTTCATGGTCATAAATTCATTAGCTTATAACTTTTGGTCGGCTACTTTTGCTATGGGTTTATATGGTTTAATCTGGGGTGCATTTTCAGGAGCTAGTTCGGCTCTTGCTTCTGAGTTAACTAGCGAAAACGAAAGAGGATTTGCTATGGGCTTATTTAACTCTTCTGGTAGTATTGCAAATTTAATAGCTCCACTCTCAATTGGAGTGTTAATTCAATTATTTGGTTATAGACTAGCGTTTGTTACCCTAAGTATGCTATTATTAGTTGCATGTCTTTTGTTAATATTTAGAGTAAAAGAGAAAACTAACAATCCTAAAAACGAAAGTAGGCAAAAATGAGATGTTCTGTTCTTTATCTAGCATTACTCTTATGATTAGCACAATCTATTTTTAGTATTTTTGTTGCCAGCGTAAAAAAGTTTTAAACTTTTGGTACCTTTGTTACTTTTCCTGATTTCATAGAATTGTTTGCAGCTAAAGTTACTGCAAGTGTTTTTATAGCATCTTCATAAGTTGACATTATTTTTGAAC
>Ga0078972_1010022_pt1 | contig 18103 bp, 17 predicted proteins | sample YelNatPaOPGAMG01_FD_67568 | JGI IMG/M metagenome (GOLD analysis project Ga0078972, IMG submission 67568) | Hot spring thermophilic microbial communities from Obsidian Pool, Yellowstone National Park, USA - OP-RAMG-01 (SPADES assembly) (version 2) | ecosystem: Environmental > Aquatic > Thermal... | reverse complement strand
TCATGCACTGCACGGCCGAGCCGGCGGCCCCCTTCATCAGGTTGTCGATGGCGGCGATGGCCACGATGCGGCCGCTCTCCTCATCCAGGTCAAAGCCCACGTCGGCGAAATTGCTGCCGGCCAGGATCTTGGGCTCCGGGTAGCGGTAGATGCCCTGCTTCTCGGCCACCAGGCGCACAAAGGGCTCGCCCCGGTAGGCCTCGCGGTAGGCGCGCCAGAGGTCCTTGAGGGCCAGGGGCGCGCGGGCGAAGAGGTGGGCGGTGGCCACGGCGCCGCGCACCAGCTCGACCGAGGTGACCGACATGTGCACCACCGGCGGCTCGGCGCCCAGGGCCAGCTCCTGGCGCACCTCGGCGGTGTGCCGATGGCCGGTGGGGGCGAAGGAACGCACTGCCCCGCTGCGCTCGGGGTGGTGCGAGCTGGGGCTCTCCTTGTTGCCCCCTTCCGACGACCCCACCTTGACCTCGGCGACGATGCCGCGCTCGCGGTCGACCAGGCCGGCCTTTAGCAGGGGGTAGCAGGCCAGGTTGATGGCCGTGGCGTTGCAGCCCACGCCGCTCACATAGTGGGCGGTGCGCAGCTCCTTGCGGTGTAGCTCGGGCAACCCATAGACAAAGCGTTCGAGCCATTGGGGCGCCGCGTGGGGGTGGCCGTACCAGCGTTCGTAGGCGGCGGGGTCGCGCAGGCGAAAGTCGGCGCTGAGGTCGATGATCCTCTCGGCCAGCGTGGCATAGTGGTCGATGCGCTGCATCGCCTCGCCGTGGGGCAGGGCCAGGAAGAGGATGTCGCACGGCGCCACATCGGCGGCGCGGCTGAAGGTGAGCGCCGTCCGCCCACGCAGGTTGGGGTGCAGCGAGTACACGTACTTGCCAAAGTGGCTCTCGGAGGTCGCCTGGGCCACCTCCACCTGCGGGTGGCCCAGGAGCAGGCGCAAGAGTTCGCCCCCCACATAGCCCGAGGCGCCGACGATCGATGCCCGCAGCCGGCTCACCGCGCCACCTCCAGCAGGTAGTCGACCACGCGGCCCGGGATGTCGACCCCCGTCGGGGCGATGGAGTTGCGGAACTCCATGGTATAGTTCACCTCGTTGACCAGGAAGCCGCGCTCGGGGTCCTCCAACACGTCGACCGCCAGCACCCCGCCACCCACCGCCTGGGCGGCACGGACGCACAGCTCGTCGAGCTCGGGCGTGATGGGGCAGTTCGTCGCCACCCCGCCGCGGGCGGTGTTGGTGATCCAGTGCGGCGAATGGCGGTAGATGGCGGCGATGGTGCGGTCGCCCACCACAAAGGCGCGGATGTCGCGCTGCGGCTTGGGGATATACTCCTGGATGTAAAAGATCGAGTGGTGGTAGGTGCCCAACACCTCTTTGTGCTCGAGCACCGCTTCGGCCGCCTCACGGTCGTTGATCTTGGAGAGCAGGCGCCCCCACGAGCCGACCGCCGGCTTGAGGACCACCGGGTAGCCCAACTCCTCGATGGCGCGGATGGCCGATTCGGGGGTGAACGCCACCAGCGTGCGCGGGCTGGGCACGCCGGAGCGCATGAGGGCGCTGGTGGTGAGCAGCTTGTTGCCGCAGGTGTCGGCCACCCGGTAGCTGTTCACGCAGCGCAGGCCCCAGTCTTCGAGGATGCGCAGGGCGTAGAGGGCGCGCGAGTGGTTGATGCAGCGCTCGAGGATGACGTCGTACTGAAAGCCCCGCGCGCCCATATCCAGCACCAGCTCGCGGTCATCGAGCAGGTCGTAGGGCACGCCCCGGCGCTCCAAGGCCTCGAAGAGCAGCTTTTCCTCCACACGGATGCGGGAGCAGAGGATGCCGACCTTCATTCTCCCCAGTCCTCTTCCTCTTCGGGGGCCAGCTCCAGCGTCAGCGGCTCCAGGGCCACCACCTCCAGCTCGGCCCCGCAGTCGGGGCAGGTCACGATCTCGCCCTTCATCGGGCTCTGCAGGTTGATCTCGGCGTCGCATTCCGGGCAATGGGCGTGCATGGTTCCTTCTCCTTGTGTAGTACTTCGAGCACAGGTCAAGGCGCTATTCCTGGGCGTGTTCCGTGTTGCGTGCTCCGTCATCGGCCACTGCATGGTGCGCGTCCTCCTGTACCTGAGGCAGGGAACGCAAGCCGTCCCCAAAACGGAACACAGAGCACGGCACGCGTGGCACTAGTCAGAGATGCTCCACAATGGCCCGCGTCACCTCCTCCGTCCCCGCCGCTCCGCCCAGGTCGGGCGTGTGCGGGCCGTGCTCCAACACCTGCCCGACGGCGCGGCGCACGTGGCCGGCGGCCTCGGCCTGGCCCACGTGCTCCAGAAGCATCGCCGCGGCCAGGATGGCGGCCACGGGGTTGGCGATGCCGCGGCCGGCGATGTCGGGCGCCGAGCCGTGCACCGGCTCAAAGACCGCCGCCTGCTCTCCGATGTTGCCTGCGGGCGCCAGGCCCATGCCCCCCACCACCGCCGCCGCCTCGTCCGACAGGATGTCGCCAAAGAGGTTGGTGGTGACGATGGTGTCCAAGGCCTCTGGGGAGCTGACCAGGCGCATGGCCATGGTGTCGACCAGGCACTCGTCGACCGCGAGCTCCGCGTAGCCCGCCGCCACCTGGCGGACTGCATCTCGAAACAGGCCGCAGGTCTCGGGCAGCACGTTGGCCTTGTGCACGATGGTCAGGCGCCGCCGGCGGCGCGAGGCGACTTGGCAGGCCACCTGCGCCACCCGCTCTGAGGCGCGGCGGGTGATCACCCGCTCGGCCACCGCCGTGTCGCCCTCACGCCGCTCGCGCCCGGCGTAGAGCCCCTCGGTGTTCTCGCGCACGATCACCAGGTCGACCCCCGGCCGCGACCCGGGCACCGGTGCCGAGGCCGCCGGGCGCACGTTGGCGTAGAGGTCCAGCTCGCGCCGCATCTGCACAATCGGGCTCCGGTAGCCGGGCACCCGGCCCAGCGGCGACGAAACAGCGCCAAAGAGTGCCAGGCCACAGGCGCGCACGGCCTCCAAGGTCGCGGCGGGGAGGGCCGTGCCGCAGCGCTCGAAGGTGGCCCAGCCCGCCTCGGCCGGCACGAACTCGAGCGGCAGCCCTGTGGCGGCGAGCACCTCCACCGCCGCCGGGATCACTTCACGGCCGATGCCGTCGCCGGGGATGACGACGATGCGGATCGACAAAGGCAATCCTCCTTTCGGTGAGGCGGGATACGTGTTGCGTATTGCGTACTGCGTAGTGCGTACTGCGTGACGGTCGGAGACCCTGGCGAAGTCGCCACGCCCTTACGTCTTACGCTTTACGCTTTACGTATTGCGTCTCACGTCTTCGCCCGGGAACCGCCCATGCTTGCGATAGTAGGCGACGATCGACCCCTCGCGGCGGATCTGGCGCACGAACTCGGGCAGGGGCTTGAGGGCGTAGACGCCGTGGGCGGTGACCAGGCGCCCCTCATCGGCATCCAACTCTACCTCTTCGCCATCGGCGATCTCGCCCGTCCAGTCGGCCTCGAAGAGGGGGATGCCCAGGTTGAGGGCGTTGCGGAAAAAGATGCGCGCAAAGCTCTGGGCGATGATGGCGCCGACGCCGACGGCCTGCAGCGCCTTGGGCGCGTACTCGCGCGAAGAGCCACAGCCGAAATTGCGGCCGGCCACGATCAGGTCGCCCGGGCGCACCGCTGCGGCAAACTCGGGCCGCGCCTCGATGAACGGGTACTTGCCCAGCTCGGCCTCCGAGGTCATGTACGGGGCGTAGCGGCCGGGCACAATCTGGTCGGTATCGACGTCGGAGCCGAACTTCCACACTCGTGCCATCAGCTTGGCCTCCTCTCATCTACTACGTATTGCGTATTGCGTACTGCGTACTGCGTATTGCGTACTGCGTGCTGCGTAATGCGTAACGGTCGGAACGCCAATCGGCTCGTGGCGCCCTTACGCATCACGCATTACGCATTACGCCTCATCTCTCTTGGGTCCGCAATCCTCCCTGCCAGCGCCGTCGCCGCGGCCACTTCGGGCGAGGCCAGGTAGATGCGGGCCTCGGGCGAGCCCATGCGGCCGCGAAAGTTACGGTTGCCGGTGGAGAGGCAGACTTCGCCGGCGCCCAGCACCCCCAGGTGGCGGCCGATGCAGGGGCCGCAGCCGGGCGTGCCGATGGTGGCCCCGGCCTCGAGCAGCGTGGCCAGCGTCCCATCGGCCACGGCGGCGGCCAGCACGCGGCTCGATGCCGGCACCACGATCATGCGCACCCCCGGGGCCACGCGCCGCCCCTTCAGGAGCCGGGCGGCCGCCTGCAGGTCCTCCAGGCGGCCGTTGGTGCAGGTGCCCAGGAACACCTGGTCGACCCGCACATCGCCCAGCTCGCCCACCTCGGCCACGCTGTCGACGGCCGGCGGGATGGCCACGAGCGGCGGCAGGCCGGCCAGATCGACCTCGACCTCGCGCGCGCAGGGGGCATCGGCGTCGACGGTGAGCCAGGCTGGGGGCGGGAAGCGCGCCGCCACCGGTCCCGAGGGCGGGATGAGCCCCACCTTGGCGCCCAACTCGGTGGCCATGCAGGCCAGGGTCTGGCGGTCGGCCAGCGGCAGGTCGCCGAGGCCCAGGTACTCGACCGCCGCGTAGCGCGCCCCATCGGCGCCGAGGGTGCGGGCCACGTGCAGAGCGAGGTCCTTGGCGCCGACCCCCGGCGCGAAGCGGCCGTGGGCGCGGATGCGGATGGTCTCGGGCACGCGCAGCCAGGTGCGCCCCGAGGCCCAGGCCAGGGCGATATCCGAGGCGCCCATACCGGTGCCAAAGGCGCCGATGGCGCCATAGCTGGTGGAGTGCGAGTCGGAGCCCAACACGATCTGTCCGGGCGCCACCAGTCCCTCTTCGATCATCACCTGGTGGCACACGCCGCGGCCCACATCGTAGAAATGGGCGATGCGCTCCTCGGCGGCAAAGCGGCGGATGCCCACCTGCGCGTCGGCGGTGGCCACATTGGCGGCCGGCGCCACGTGGTCGATAAAGATCGCCGCCCGCTGCGGGTCGCGCACGTGGGCGCCCAGCTCGCTGCGCAGCACCGAGATCACGCTCGGCGCAATCGAATCGACCGCCATCGCCATATCGACCGGCACCACCACCAGGTCGCCCGGCCTCACCGGCCGCCCAGCCGCATGCGAGAGGATGCGCTCGGCGAGGGTCTGTGTCACTGTAGCTCCTCCTTGATCGTGCTGCGTACTGCGTATTGCGTACTGCGTAACGGCGGCCCGTGGCGGCCCAACGCCAGCAACGCCGAGGCGCCCTCACGCATCACGCATCACGTTTTATGTTTTTCGCTTTACGTTTTGCGCTTTACGTCTTCCGTCTCACTCCGCCCGATCGATGCTGCCCGCGATCCAGCCGCGCAGGATGGCGTCGACGTCGTCGAGGGCGAGCGGCTTCTGATCGGCCAGGGCTTTGATGTGGGCCGTGGCCTGCTTCAGCTCGTCGTCGCTCAGCGTCAGGTCGAGCTGCTCGGCACGCGCCTTGATGGCGTTCCAGCCGGTCAGGCGGTGGGCGATAGAGACGTAGCGGGTGAGGCCGAAATCCTGCGGGTCGAGGATCTCATAGGTCTCGGGGTTGTTGAGCACGGCCTTGGCATGCACACCCGCTTTGTGGGTGAAAGCTGTGATGCCGGTGATATAGTTGTTGAAGGGGATGTCGATGCCGACGATGCCGGCCACCAGGTTCTCCAAGTCGCGCAGGGCCGGCAGGTTGTACTTGGCCACGAGCCTGCGGTCGACGGTGTACAGCCGCGCGATGAGCCCGCCCAGCGGGGTGATGCCGTTGCGCTCGCCGATGCCCAACACGCTGGTATCCACATGGGTGGCTCCGGCCTCCAGGGCTGCAAACGAGTTGGCGATGGCACAACCCGTGTCGTTGTGGGCGTGGAACTCGATGTCGGCGCGGATGTGCTTGCGCAGGGTCGAGACCAGGTCGTACACCTGCCGGGGCGTGGCCACACCCACCGTATCGGCCAGGCCCACCCGGTCGATGCCCAGCTGGTCCACCGCACGGTACACGCGCAGGAGGTCGTTGGGGTCGCTGCGGAAGGAGTCCTCGCTCGAGAAGCGCACCTCGCAGCCCTGGCTCTTGACAAAAGACACGACCTCGAGGGCCGTGTCGATGATCTCGTCGATGCTCCTGCCGTGGCTGAACTGGCGCAGGTACGATGAGGTGCCGAAGAGGACGTCGACGCCGTCGGCGCCGGTGTCGACGGCGCGCCGGGCGTCATCCATGCGGCAGCGGGTGTGGGTGAGCACCTTGGCCTTGAGGCCGAGCCGGGCGATGCGGCGCACGTCGGCCTCGCTCTGCGGTGAGGCCGAGGGGGAGGTCAGCTCGATATAGTCGACGCCAAAGTTGTCGAGGGCCAGGGCGATCTCATCCTTCTCCTCCGGCCTGAAATTGGCGCCGGCGAACTGCTCCCCCTCGCGGAGGGTCGATTCGATGATATGGACTCGTTCGATGGACATACACGCGCTCCTTGGCCGTCAGTTGTCGGCAGAGGCTACTCCGTACTGCGTATGGCGTACTGCGAAAGGCCGTCGTGGGGCGGTTGGCCGGCCTGCCAGCGCCGCCCTTACGCTGCGCGTGCTAGCGGCAGCCGCCCCGCGAACACAAAACGCCGTGCCCCGACCTTGGGAGATTTGCCCTGCGTCGGTGCACGGCGTGCCTGGGGCCACACGGCCCGCTGTAGCTATGCGCTTGAGGAAACAAAAAAGCCAGCCCCCAGACCCCCTACTGGTCTGGCAAGCTGGCCGCTCATCCCTCCGCTTTGGGAGAAGCGCAACTATCCAGACCAGAGGTCCGGCTTCTTGCTGCGCTTATCCTGCTTCGAGAAGGAGAACATCGCGTCCATCAGATACTCCGCCTCACCCGGCGTAGATGGCGGGCATTCTAGCACAATGGGTCCGTGGAGTCAAAAAAGCCCTCAAGGCAGCTTTTGCCGCAGCCGCTCCAGCGGGTCGTCATAGCCCAGGCGGATGCGCCCCAGCCGGAAGAGGTCGCCGGGCTTTTGGTACACGCGCTGCACAATGGTCACCGCAGCCCGGTAGCCGTACTGCTGCAACTGCGCCACGGTCTTGTCGGTAAAGAGGCCAAAGGGGTAGGCAAAGCACTCGACCTTGGTGCCGGTCAGCGCCTCGATCTTGCGCTTCTCATCGCCGATCTGGTGCTCGGCCTGCTCGGGCGTCAGGTTGTTCACGTAGGAATGCTGGTAGCTGTGGCCGCCCAGCGAGAACCCGGCCGCGGCCAAGGCTTTCACGTCGTCCCAGGTCATGAACGCTGGGTTGCCCGACTCGGCGTACTGCGCCGGCACAAAGAAGGTGGCCGGCAGATGGCGGGCCTGCAGCACGGGCACGGCCGTGGTGAGGGTATCCTTGTTCCCATCATCGAAGGTGACAGCCACCGGCCGCGGAGGCAGCGGCTCACCGCGCTCCAGATAGTCGACCATCTGGCTCAGGGGCACCACATGGCCGCCCAGGCTGGCCACCAGGTCCAGTTGCGCCACGAAAGCCTCGGGGCTGACCGTCCACTCCTTCACCGCGGCCGGCGCATCGGGCGCCAGCGTGCGCACGTGGTGGTACATCAGGATCGCCAGCGGCGCCCCCCGGCCTCCCCGGCCAAAGGTGAGGGTGAAAGGCTTCTCCAGACCACCGCCGCTTTGCCCCCTGGCCTTGGCCAGAGTCAGCCGGTACTCGATGCCGGGCTGGCGTTCGCCGGTGTGGAGGGCCAGGGCATCGGCGGCGGTCCACTCGGCCTGCAGCGGCAGGGTGGGCGTGATCGCCACCTGCAGGGCAGCCGGGTCGGGGTCCATGGGCTGGTCGAAGACGATACGCAGCGGCGCTGCGGGCAGGGAGTCGCTGTCGCCGTCGATGGGGTAGCTGCGCACCACGTGCACAGGCACCGGCACGGAAGTAGCCGTAGGCGGCGGTGTGGGCGACGGCGGCACCGTGGCGCTGGGCAGCGCCGTTGGGCTGGGCGGCGGCGTGGGCGAGGGCCGCACCGTGGGGCTGGGCAGCGGCGTCGAACTCGGGGCGACCGTGGCCGTGGGGGCGAGAGGCAGCGGCCCTTGGGGCGGCAGCGGGGCCACCAGCACGGGCCCGAGCGCCAGGCAGCCGGCCAAGAGCCAGAAGAGGAACGACGATACGCGACCGATCCGAGTCATGCGCGCCTCGCATTCGCTGGTGCGTGGTCAGAGTGCCTGCCAGGAGGATGCTTGTCGGCGCAGCCGCCCGCGCCCCCACCCCTGCCAGCGCGCAATATGCAGTATGCATTGTATGCGCCACTTCACTATAGCCGCCTCAGGCGCCGGCGCCAAATCCGTTCCGGTCGCTGCCCAGGTCGAACTCGTCGTGGATCAACCGCACCGCCTGAGCCACCTGCCCCTCGTCGATGCAGAAAGAGATGTTGTACTCCGAGGAGCCCTGGGCGATGGCGATGATGTTGATGCCGGCCCGCGCCAGGGCGCCAAAGGTGCGCGCGGCGATGCCTGGCGTGCCGCGCATGCCGGCCCCCACCACCGCCACAATGGCCATGGGCGCCGCCGCCTCGACCCGCTCGATGTCGCGCACGTCGAGTTCCCGGCCCAGGTCCTGCCGCAGCGCCATCACCGCCCGCTCGCTGGCCTCCCTGGGAACGGCAAAGCAGATGTTCTGCTCGGAGGAGGATTGGGAGATCATCAGCACATTGACCCCCTCGCGGGCCACGGCGCCGAACACCTTGGCCGCCACCCCCGGGACGCCCATCATCCCCCTGCCCTCCACCGTGATCAAGCTCAACTGCCGGATGGCCGTCACCGCCTTGACCACGTGGCGCGAGGGGCGGGGATCCGGCACGATCAGGGTGCCGGGGTGCTCGGGGCGAAAGGTGTTCTTGATGCGCACCGGGATGCACCGCTCGACCGCCGGCAGGATGGTCTTGGGGTGCAGGACCTTGGCGCCGAAATAGGAGAGCTCGGCGGCCTCGACGTAGCCCAGCTCGGGCAGGGTGCGCGCGCCGGGCACCAGGCGCGGGTCGGCAGTGAGGATGCCGTCCACATCGGTCCAGATCCAGATTTCATCGCTGTCGAGGCAACTGCCCACGATGGCCGCCGAATAGTCAGAGCCGCCCCGCCCCAACGTGGTCGCCTCACCGCTGGCCGTGGCGCCCACAAAGCCGGTGATGACCGGCACGGCTCCGCCGGCGAGGATGGGCAGCACGCGCGCCCGCACCCGCTCTCGCGTGGGCGCCCAGATCGGCTCGGCCGCCCCATGCTGCCCGTTGGTGACGATGAGCTCGCCCGCGTCGAGGGCCCGGGCCGGCACCCCCATGGCCTCGAGCGCGCCCGCCACCAGGCGCACGCTCATGCGCTCGCCCAGGCCCGAGATGAGGTCCATGGCCCGCGGGGTGCACTCGCCCAGCACGTGGATCGAGCGACAGAGGGCCTCGAACGAGTCGAGCTGGCCGCGGATCTCGGCGAGGATGCGTGCCCGTCGCTCGGCGTCGCCCAGGCAGGCACCCGCTGCCGCCTCATGCTGCGCCCACAGCTCCTGCGCGATGGCCCGGTAGCGCTCACCATCGCCGCCGGCGGCCGTGGTGGCCGCCTCCACCAGCCGGTCGGTGACCCCGGCCATGGCCGATACCACCACCGCCGGCGCCCCACGCGCTTCGCGCTCGCCGGCCACCAGGCGCGCCACGTGGGCAATGCGCTCCCCATCGCCGACCGAAGTCCCACCGAATTTGAATGTGAGCACGACGGTGCCTCCCCAGTACTGATCCGATAAACGCCAGGCACCGTCGCCGCCCACCGGGCAGCAAGGGATCGTACAGCGAGTTCCCTTCGCCGCTGCCGGCTGACCGGGGATTGTACTACAGGTGCGGCATGGGGCCAAAGGCCAGCCCGGCACGCAGGCATATCCCAAAACCGCCGGCGCATCTGCAGGCCTCGATACAGGGTTTTCGCTCAGGCCCTGGCGCCGGGGCGAACGGCTGCGCCGCGGGCAGCATCCGCAGCGGTCATTCTGAGTACCCCAGGGTCTGTTGGACCCTGTGCGAGGCAGAGAAACTTGAACCGCCTGTCATGCTGAGCGCGTTCTGCGAGCGTTTCAGCACGGCGAGCCGTGGCGCGCGAAGCATCCCTGTGGCGATGGCACGACCTGCCCCGCCGTGCAGCGCCACAGCCTGAAGTTTCTGGATAGCGGCAGTCACGGCCACGCCGCGCACTGGCGCCATCTCCAGCGAAGAATCCTTGCCTGTCGGGGCGCCAAATGACTCTCAGCACGGCGCCATGGCCAGCAGGGATTCTTCGCTCTCTTGGCGCCGGGCTGAGAGCCGGCCGCGGGAGCCGCTCAGAATGACAGGCCGGTCTGGCGCCGGGGCGAACGGCTGCCCTGGAAGCAGCGCTACTGGATGCCCTCGTAGGGCCCGAGGAAGGTGGGCAGGGGGTGGGTGATGTGGAGGTCGACGAGCGCCTTGCCGATGGCGAGCGCCTCGCGCACCGTGTAGCGCACCTGGTCGTAGGGGCTATACCAGATGGCCATGTGGGCGCGGTTGAAGAGCCAGTCGGGCAGGCCATAGCCCACGGCGTCGATGCCCAGGGCGCGGCAGGTGTAGACCGCCCGCGGCAGGTGGTAGCCCTGGGTCACCAGCACCGCCTCGCTGACGCCAAAGATGGCCCTGGCCCTGTAGGCGCTCTCGTAGGTGCTGAAACCGGCATAGTCGAGGCTGATATCGCCGGCCGGCACACCGAGCGACACGGCCAGGTTGCGCATGGCCGTGACCTCATCATAGTCCTTGCGGCTGTTGTCGCCGGTCATGAGCAGCTTTCGCACCCGCCCCAGCCGGTAGAGCTCCACCGCCCCGCGCACCCGCTCGGCCAGAGCCGGCGTGGGCACGCCGTTGACCACCCCGGCGCCAAAGACGATCGCCACCCGCCGCGCAGGCACCTGGGCTGCGTCGGCGTAGCGGTAGGGGCGGGTGGCCACCACCACGTAGAGCGGCAGCCCCACCGCCAGCGCGGCCGGCACGAGAAGAGCAAGCCCCATCATCCACAGCCACCCGCGACGCCCGCTCACGGCAGCTCGTCACCCTCGCCATCGCGGGCCTGCCGCGCCCCGTAGCCGTAAAAGCCCAGCGCCTGAGCCAGGTAAGGCATCGCCTCTTCGGGAACCTCATCCTCGTCGAGCAAGCCTGCAGTCAGGGCGTAGGCCACGCTGATCTCCGGCGGCACGTTCCTCTCGTCATAGCGCCCGGCCAGCGTGCGCGCCGTGTCGCAGTCGAACCTGTGGATGGCCTCTCGCAGCTCCCACACCGTGATGCGGCCGGCCTTCCACTCGTCGAACTTGACGGACAATGCAGAAAACTCCCGCGCCAACTCGGCTGCATGGGCGCAGCCGGCCAGCTCGCGGAGCGTCCTTTTCACCCTCTTTGGAATATCCTGCATATCGCCCCTGCCTCAGCCCCCGGCCATGGGGGCTGCACGAAGACAATCGTATGCCGATTGCCCGCTCCTGGCAACCGCCACCCATCCGATCTGGCTTCGCCGGGCCATGCCTCGAGGCACGTAGAATAGCCGGCCGCCCGGCGACAGGGTCACCCACCTGGAGCAAGGCCGTGCCTACTCGCCGATGATCTTGACCAGCACGCGCTTGCGCCGGCCGGTGCTCTCCTCACAGGTCGATGCGGTAGCGGCACTTTTGGCGTTCGCCCTGCCGGCGCAAGTCGTTATCCTCCGGCAGGTCCACGATCTCTACGAAAGTGGCGCCGGCCAGCTCGCAGGTGCGCCGCGAGGCCCAGTTGTCGGGGTTACAGGTGATCCATACCGTCCCGAGGCCGTGCCGGCGGGCCAGGGGCAGCAGCAGGCGACACGCCCGGGCAGCATAGTGCTGGCCACGGTGCTCCGGCGCCACCTGGTAGCCGATGTGGCCCACGTACATGACCAGGTCGTGGGTATTGCCCACGCGCAGGTCGATGGAGCCCACCGGCGTGCCGTCGGCGGCCAGGACCATCTGGAAGTGGTAGGCCGGCGGCCAGCCCCGGCCCGCATCGCCGGGGAAGTGGCTGGCCAGCACCAACTCCAGGTCACCATCCACCAGCTTGCCCGGATCAACGAATTCGAACAATGCTCGCCTTGCCCTTTCCCGCATCAGCCAGGGCTTATCGCTCTGCTCCCTGGTGCCCGTGTGCCCCGGCCAATGAGCGCACATCGGGCCAGCCATAGGCCACCTCGCGCAGGCACGCGCCGCCGATTTCGATCTCCTGCTCGCGCAGCGGCAGCCCGCCCAGGCGCGCATAGAAGCCACGCGAGGGGTTATCGGCCAGCACCCAGATCAGGAGCGATACCACCCCCTGGGCCAGTAGGCGGCGGCCGCAGGCGCCGAGCAGCTGCCGGCCCACGCCGCGCCGTTGCCATGCCGGCAACACGTAGAGGGCGTAGACCTCGCCCCGGTACTCGGGGTCGCCGCTGCGCTCGGGCCCGCCCGAGGCAAAGCCCACCACCTGGCCGGCATCGTCGGCCACATAGGTGAAACGGCCCGGCTCGGCGGCCGCCAGGTTGCTCCGCCAGCGCTGCGCCCCCGCCTCGGCCGAGAGGGCGGCCAGATGCTCGGCCGGAACGATGCCGGCATAGGTGGCGCGCCAGGTGTCCACATGCACCCGGGCGATGCCGGCCGCATCGTCGACGGTCGCTTCGCGGATCAGCATGGCCCATGCCTCCTCGGCCGAACCCGACAACCGATGGCTGTAGAGGAATGATACACCCGATGCGCCCGAGGTTCAACCGAACTGGCGAAGGGGGGTGCAGTTCAGTCTGGGGGCAGGCCTGTGTGCCAGCTTTCGGTGTATGGTGCTGCCCCCAACCCCAGCCCCGCCCCCACAGGGGGCAAGGGTTCGGGGGTTTGGGGCGGGCGCGAAGCGCCCGCCCCAAACCCCCATCGTCGCGCCGCGGTGGGAAGGGGGCCGGGGGATGGGCCTCATACCTGTCCCAGAACGCTGGTCGCTGGCTTGCCCCCAGAATGAACTACACCCGCGAAGGGGTGCCCGGCCGCTTGTGGAGCCGGTGCGCAAGCACTATAATGCAAGCAGCATTGGCACCCCCAGTCCCGTCAGTTCTTGGGCCGTCGAGCAGCACCATGTCCACACTCGAAGAAGCGCTCTCGACATACAGCGACGCCATGCTGCGGGCCATCGCCGCCCAATGGCAGGTGGCGGAGGATGACGCGGAGGCTCTGCCGGCGCGCCTGGCAGAGGCGATGCGCGAGCCTGCGCGGCTGCGCGCCTTTGTGGAGGGCCTCGACCCCGAGGCCCGCGCCGCCCTGGCCCGCGTGGTGGCCGCCGGAGGGGCCATCCGCGGCCATTTGCTGACCCAGGCCTACGGCGAGGTGCGCCGGCTGGGCCCGCGCGCCATCGAGCGCGAACAGCCCTGGCGCCAGCCGGCCGGCCCTGCCGAGCGCCTCTGGTACGCCGGCCTCCTCCTCCGCCGCTACGGCCGGCTGGGCAATTACCACGGCGAAGTCTACTACATCGCCGAGGACCTCTTGGGCCTCCTGCCCCTGGAGGCCAGCAGGCCTGCCGCCCCCGCCCTGCAGCCGGTGGCCGAACCCGGCCCGCCGCGCGAAGAAGGTCCGGCCCTCGCCCTCGACCTGGAAGCCCTCCTCGCCCGCCTGCGGCTCGAGCCTGTGGCAAGCCCCGCCCGCCCGGCCCGTCGCAGTGGCCGCCCTGTGCCCACCGAGCCGGGGCGCCTGGCCGTGACCCTCCTGAGCCCGCTCAGCCCCCGTTGGCGGGGCCCCGCCGACCGCGAGCGCCTGGCCCTCATCGAGCACCTGGCCCTGCGCACCAGGCTGGTCAGCGCGGGCGACGGCCGCTACCAGGTGGGTGCGCCGGCACGCGCCTGGCTCCAGCTCGGCCTCTTCGAGCGCCAGAGGCTCCTCTTTACAGCCTGGCGCAGAGACCCCTATTGGAACGAGCTGTGGCACGTGCCCAGCCTGCGCTGCGAGCCCACCGGCTGGCGCAACGACCCGCGCCTGCCCCGCGCTGCGCTCCTCGACGCCCTGCGCCGCTCGCCCGATGGCTGGCTCCGCCTGGCCGACCTCATCGCCGCCCTCAAGGCCACGCAGCCCGACCTGGCCCGCCCCGACGGCGACTATGACTCCTGGTACATCCGCGATGCCACCACCGGCCAGTACCTGCGGGGCTTTGCCCACTGGGACGATGTGGAGGGGGCCCTCATCGCCCACCTGGTCACGCGCTCGCTCTTCTGGCTGGGCGTGGTGGCCCTGGCCGGCGAACCGGCGCAGGCGTTCCGCCTCACGGCCACCGGGCGCGCCCTGCTCGGCCTGGCGCCCCTGCCCGCCCGCCGCAGCACCCCGCCCCTCGCCGTGGGCGACGACCTGACCATCGTCGCCCCGCTCGAGGCCAGCGCCTATGACCGCGTGCGCCTCGAGCGCCTGGCCCGCTGGACGGGCCGTAAGGGCCACGACGACCTCTTCCAAATCGACGCCGAATCGATCTGGAGGGCCGTCAATGCCGGCATTACCGCCGGTCAGATCACCGCCTTCCTCACCCGCGCCGCACGCCGGCCCCTGCCGGCAACCGCCACCCGGGCCATCCAGCAGTTGGTGGCCGATTGCGGCCGCGTGAGCCTGCGCCACGCCATCCTGCTCCAGACGGCAGACGCAGAAACGCTGCGCCGGCTTTGTAACGATGCCGAATTGGCGCAGCGTTTCGGTGCAGTCGTATCCGAGCAGGCGATCCTGATCCCTGAAGATCAGCTCGCCCCCGTGGTCGACCGGCTCAAGTCGCTGGGCTTCTGGCCTCGTCTGGACGGGCCGCTTGCCCCTTCGCCGCAGGGGCCGGCTTCGCCGGCTCGTGGCCACAGTAGGGGCAGACCTCCCAGCGAGGGTTCAAAAGGCGCCGGCACGAGGGGCAACGCGTCTTGAGCGCCGTACGGCAGTAGGGGCACACGGCAAAGTCCTGCGCCACACGCCGTTTGCACGAAGGGCAGGTGGCCTGATCCTCAATATCCTGCAGCAGGGCCTCCTCCTCCAGAGCTCGCTCGTACAGCTCGGCCAGCGTCTCGCGCGGCCGGAGCACAAAGTACAATAGCAGCCCAGGCAGGTTGAAGACCAGCACCAGCAGCACGGCCAGAGTGCGCACCAACCAATCGCGCGTGCGGCTCGAGATGTCGCGCGCCGTCCAGACCACCAGGCCCAGGTAGAAGGCAACCGCATAGGCGCCAAGGATGAAGAGCGAGACCTGGATCGCCTGGACCACACCGCTCGGCAGGGTAAAGTTGGGCATGCCTCATCTCCTCGGCAGTTGCTGGGCCGGATTATACTACGGACCGCCCGTCCTGTCATCTCGCATCTAGGCCGAGGATGCAGTTCACTTTGGGGGCAAGCCTGTATGCCAGCATTCGGTGTGTGGTGCTGCCCCTACCCCCAGCCCCGCCCCCACGCCTCGGGGGGCAAGGGTTTGGGGCGGGCGCTTTGCGCCCGCCCCAAACCCCCATCGAAGGGCTCCCCCTTCCCGCCGCAGTGGGAAGGGGGCCGGGGGGATGGGGCTCACACCTGTCCAGAACGCTGGTCGCTGGCTTGCCCCCGGAATGAACTACACCCCTAGGCCGATGGGTATATCCTGCGCTTCCTTCCGGCACTGACCCAAGGTGTTGGCGCCGGGCTGATGCGAAGCCATTGCTATCAGCGGTACAGGAACGACGTCCACACCAGCCCCCAGCCCGTGCCCAAGAGGGCGCCGGAGAGGACGTCGAGGGGGAAGTGCACGCCCAGGTACAGGCGGCTGTAGGCCACCCAGGCCGCCAACAGGTAGAGGCCCACCCGCAGCGGCCAGGCCAACGGCAGGCCGACGGCCATCAGCGTGGCCACGTTGAATGCCATGGCCGAGTGGCCGCTGGGGTACGACATATCGGCCGGCCGCAGCCCCACAACCCGCACCCCCGGCAACTGCACAAAGGGGCGCTGCCTTTGCGTCAGGGCCTTGGTCACGCCGATGAGCAGGCCCACGGTAAGAAACGCCAGCGCCGTCACCTGGCCAAACCGTGGCCGGTGGATCTGGATGGCCACGGCCAACGTCGCTACGCCCGCCCAGGCCGAGCCCAGGTGGGTCACGCTCCACATCACCCAGTCGAGCACCGGCATCGCAGGCAGCCGGTTGATCGCCAGAAACACCCGCCGGTCCAACCGGCGGCCCAGGCGCGTCCAGTTCAGCATCCCCATACAGATGCCCACCACAGTGAGCAGCAGCCCCGATTGGGTGAGTTGGATGTCCAGGGGTACCCAGAAGCTCCTCACGTCTGCCCTCGCCGCCTGAACCGATCGAATGCCGCTTGCGCGGCCACGCCTCGCCGCTCCCATCGCCCGGTGCTTCGCCCGCCCGCCGGCCCCTGAACAGCCCAGGCCATGCCGTGGATCAGGGGCTGCCCCACCTCAGAGGTCAGTGCGCGACTACGATCTGGATTTCGCACGGCGGGGGAAAGTTGCCGGTAATGTCGACGACCACCAGGCGCAGCGAGTAGGTGCCCGCCGGCAGGCTGCTGGCATCCAACACGTCGAGGAAGCCGTCGGTCACAGGGGTGTGGTGCAGGTCGCTGATGCTCGTCCAGCGGCTGGGATGGTCGCCCAACCCGATCTCCACCTTGTAGAAGGAAAAGTTCGGGATATTGGCCGTGCCACGGATATCGACGCGACCCGACACTGTGGCTCCCGAGCCGGGCTGGGTGATCTGCACCCCCGGTGTGGGGCAGTTGGCGGGCGGCGCGGGCGTCGCGGTTGGCAAAGGCGCCACAGTCGGGATCACTGCCTCCAGGGTGGGCCGGCGCGTGGCCGTCGGCCTGGCTGTGGGTGACGGCGTGCGCACATCGACCGTGGGGCTGGGGGTCGCCGGGGTGACTGTGGGCACCTCGGGGATGATGAAGCCCGGCGTCGGCGTGGGGCGGATGAGCTCGTTCAGATCGAGCGAGCGGCCCAGGTAGAATTGGGCCACGAACAGGCCCACCAGGGCGCCGAATACACAGAACGCCCCCGTGGCCGACCGCCGCATGCGCTGTACAGCCGTCTCGCGTTCAAGGGTGAAGAGGCTGGCCCGCAGGTCGCGGCTCGCCAAGAGCCAGCCGCGCAGGTAGATGAGGAGGATGAGGATGCCGATGGGATAGAGCCAGACGATGAAGGGGGCCAGGAGGCGTAGGAGTTGTACCACAGAACCTCACCCATCCATGCGCTCGCGCCCGCGAACCCGGCGCCCCCGCCGGTCGGCCTGCTGTTGGCAGTGGATGCACTGCGTCGCATAGGGCAGGGCCTCCAGCCGCTCCGGGTTGATCGGACCCCCACACACCAGGCAGCGCCCGTAGGTCCCATCGTCGAGGCGCCGCAGAGCCTGCTGGATCAGCTCCAGCTTTTGGCGGCTGTCTTGCGCCAGCCACATGGCCCGCTCGCGCAGGTCCGTCGTCACCGCTGCATCGGCCTCGTCGCTATCCCGCTCGTCAGGGGTCAAGGGGTTGCTCACGGCGGGGAGGCCCGCCTTGGCGAGCAATTCGGCGCGTTCCATCTCCAGGCGGCGCCGGATTGCCTCGACATCGATTCTGAGCCCGTGGTCTTCACACATAGCCTGTGCTTCCTACTTGCCCGCTGGCACCACAAAAGCGACACGGATGATGCAACGGCCACGGCAAGCGGGCAGGTGGCGGCATCATCCGCAGCAATGGAGGAGCCGGGCTCCCCTGGTCTGAGGGCTGGATACCCTGCCATTTTACCCTATCTTCTGCGAATTGACAAGTGGATATGCGCTCGAAATGTTAAGCCAACTTGACAGTATCCATGCGCGACGCTAGAATCGGGCCACTTGCATACCCCGGCCACGTGCCACCAGCAACCGTCCGACCGGTGCCTTTACCACCCGAGCATCGCAGGGCCGCGCGAGCCCTGGCCCAGCTGAAGAAACTTTGCAGCCAGCCGAGGCAGCCGGATGCCGAGGGCGCATCTTGGATGCGCCAACAGCCGCGCAGCCAGCGGCCTTTCGGAGGTGCTGCGCGGGGGACCGGGCTTGACGCTCCGCACCGTCCCGGTGCAGGGCCTTTCTTGGGGGTTTTGGCAGGTTGGACGGCGCGCCTGGCCGCCCGAAG
>Ga0078972_1010021_pt1 | contig 18105 bp, 15 predicted proteins | sample YelNatPaOPGAMG01_FD_67568 | JGI IMG/M metagenome (GOLD analysis project Ga0078972, IMG submission 67568) | Hot spring thermophilic microbial communities from Obsidian Pool, Yellowstone National Park, USA - OP-RAMG-01 (SPADES assembly) (version 2) | ecosystem: Environmental > Aquatic > Thermal... | reverse complement strand
CTCGACCCGCTGCGTGGGGTCCAACTGGTCGCGTCGCACCAAGGCGTGCAAAGCCAGCGCAGCTTCTTGGGGGCTGACTCGTTGGCGCAGTCGGGCGATCAGGTGCGGGTAAGCGCGCAGCGAATTGTATTTGTCGGCTAACAGTTGGCCTAGGTCGGGCTGGCTGGGTTGCGGGACCCGCACTACCACGGTGTTGGCCACCAAGTCGCCCAACCGCTGGCCTCGCCGGCTCAATAAGCACACCAGCCCACCGACAAAATACAGTCCCGGTAACATGTCCACCGCACGCAGCAGGTTCCGGAGCACGATTTGGCTGGGATGCAACTTCAGTCCCTGAGCGTCCACCACACGCAACCGCACCAGGCGCTTGCCCAGGGTCTGGCCGCGCCAAGCCCACTCCAGGGTCATGCCGTAGCCAATCCACAACGCAAAGAACAGCAACAGCGCCATGGCTTGGGCCAGGCCCGGCGTAGCCCAGCCGACCAAGGCCACCCCCGCATTCAGTACGGTGGTCAGGCTCAACACGCACAGCAGGTCCACGCCCCAAGCCAGAAATCGTGCGACTGGCCCAGCCAGTTCTTGGGCAAATACAATGCCTTCAGGGGTGCGGATGCGGAAACTGGTCGTGTGGTTCATGTAGGTTGTCGAGGCTGCGCAGGCACGGGCATCGTCCGGCCTGCTCGGCTCAAGAACAAGGTCAGCACCACCAGCTCGGCTGTGCCGAAAGCGATTTTGAATTCGTAAGGTAAGACTGGCGCGTGGAACTGGGATAGGAACGCCTCGACCAGCCCGGCCCAGACCAACAGCAACGCTACCCCGGCAATCAACGTGGCCAAGTCCGGCCCCACAGCGCGCAGGCGCGCGGCCAGGGTCGATCGTTGGCCTCGACCGATCAGGGCTTGGGCCAACACCAGGCCAGCTTGGCCAGCCATGAACACAGCCGGCAGTTCGATCACACCGTGCGGCATGAGCCAGGCCAGCAAAAACTTCAGGTGACCTGCGGCCACGTAATCGACGCTGACCACACCCAAAATGACGCCGTTGTAAAACAGCACCAGCAACGTGCCGATGCCGAAGCTGATGCCAAAGGCCAGGGCGTTGATGGCCACCCGAATGTTGTTGACCATGAGAATGGCCGAGAACGTGGCCAGTGAGCCCACCGACACCGCCGGTGCGCCGCTTTGCTCGCGGGCGACTCGTTCGGACGGATCGCCCAGATGCTCCGCAAACCGCGCCGGCAACAGCAGCGCTTTCGCCTCGGGGTCCAGCGCCATGGCCAACCCGCCCAACAGCGCGCCGGCGAACGACACGCCTACTGCCAGCGCGAAAGCGGCCAGGTGCCGGCGGAAGGTGCGGGGCAGCGTGCCGAAGAACCATGCGCCCAGCCTGAGCCGGCGGGGTGGCTGTCGGCTCTCATGCAGCTCGCCATAGGCCCGGGCGACCAAGTGCTCCAGGTAACGTCGCGTTTCGGCTTCAGCCGAAAAGGTGGTCAGCTTACTCAAGTCTGCAGCGGCCCGTTCGTAGAGATACTGAAACCGGAGCAATGCGTCCAAGGGCAGCCGCCGGTGCGGCTCCAGCTCCAACTGGTTCAGCAGGCTTTCCAGCTCGCGCCAGTAGGGCCGTTCGGTTGCCAGGAACTTGTCCAAATCGACGATCATGGCTCAGCGGGCTCTCAGCCCGGTGCGGTGGCAGCGCAAACGGCCGGGATCGAGCCGGGTGGGTGGCAGCCGGTGTTGTCCAAAAGGGTGGTTGAACCCAGGCTGGCGGGTTGGGTGCTTCATAGCACTTGGCGGCGTTTGATGCTCAGGTATTGCTCTGCTAATTGGGCGGTGAGCCGTCCGGGGTCTAACAGTGCCAAGGGCGCACCCCGTCGTTGCAGGACCTTTTGCAACTGACGCAATCGTTGCCATTGCAAATGCCCAGCCAGTTCGTCATACAGATCATCGAGCCTGCTGACGCCCAGGTTCGTAAACAAGGGCCGGACCCCGGGCGGCTGAAGCATGTTCACTCGCAGCAGGTGTTGTCGGCCCAGCACATCCACCGCCCGCACAAACCCTTCAGCCAGCACCGGGTCGTCCAAGGCCGTCAGGAACATCAGCAACGCCCGACGCCGCAAGTGCAGTCGGATGAACGTGGCCACCTCTTCGAAATCCGGCGATACCATGCGCGGCTCTAACTGATACAACGCCTCACGACAGGCGTCGTAGTGTGCAGGACCGGTGCGTGCGCGGATGAAGGTCTGCACTTTGTCGGCAAAACTCACCACCCCAAACAGGTCACCGTGCTGTTCCGCCACCGAGCCCAATACCAAGGCTGCGCTGATGAACCGTTCCAAAGCAGGCTCGGTCGGCTCGGGGCACAGAGGTACGGGCTGCGGTGAGGGAGCAAGCTGGGCTGGTGGAGTTGACCCGGCTTGCGTGTCGGGTTGTTGGCACCAAGCTGCGGAGCGGCTGGGACTGGACACAGGCCGGGCGCTCAATCGCGAAAAGTCGATCACCACATAGATCTCCTGGGTCCGTTCGATCTGGAACAACTTGGTCACTGGCCGCCCGCGTTTGGCCGTGGCTTTCCAGTGAATATCTTCGAAACTGTCGCCGGGGATATAATCGCGGAGCTGCTCGAACTCGCGGCCTTTACCTACCAGCCGCTGGGCATGGGCACCCGGGGTGGTCCGATGCAGGAACAAGCCGGCTAGTTGGCGCCGTTCACGCTGGAGGTTAGGGTAAACACGCACTTCGGCTTCAACAGCCTGTGCGGTGCGTACAGCCCACAAGCCCAGGGGCGAACCAGTCTCCAACCGCGCCTCAGTCACCCGATAACAGCCGCGGCGCCGGGCGGTGCAGGGCCAATCCAATCGTGCCCAGCCTGAGCCGGTCGGGGCCAAATGGGTGTATTGATCGTCGGTAGCCTGGATCGACTCCGGCCAGGCTATGCCCAGGCGCAGAGCGCGTGGGTGATTGTGCGGATTGCGCAGGTGCACCGGCACCAACCCGGGCCGGTCTTTGGCCAGGCGGATGACCTGGGGTAGTTGCACTTCCAGGCCACGCAACCGCCGCAGGCCAACCACCCCGTCCCACAACGCCGCACCCACCAGCCCCAGCAACAAGCCCGCGCCAAGCCAGCGAGCTGCTGGCGACACAGCCGCCGCTGCAGCCCACGGCAGGCCAACCGCAGCCAACCAGATCAACAAACGCGTCTGAGGCACCACCATGACGCGGCAACAGGTTCAGGCCAGCAAGTGGGTCCGGTCAACTGCCCGATACCGGAGGTTGTAAACCACGGCATCCACGTTCTTGGGCAATGGGATGCCGAGCGCCCGGGCGGATTGAATAATCTCCTCGCGGTCGAACTCGATCTTTCGCATGCCGGGCTTGAACTTGGACAGAAAGACCTTTTCGATGATCGACGTGTAAATCGGCTTGGCGCTCATGGTGTGTAAAGCCCGCGGCTCGGTCCTGGCCAGCGAAGCAGTAAGGCCTCCTCACGCAAGTGCTGGCCGGTGGCAGTGGCCCGCCGCGTCCGGAACAGCTCCAGTCCAGTGACCTCGTAGCCTAGCGACAGGGCGATGCCGGCCAGCAGCCAGCCCGTGCGGATCATCACGCGAAGGTAGGACGCTTGATCGCCCACCAGATAGGCCAAGCGCGCTCCAGGTCGGAGCGCGGTTCGGAGTGCCGCCAGATGCCGTGCCATACCCCCAAAATACAACTTGGTCACTCTGGCGTAGAGCCGCTCGAACCCTGAGGTCTTACCCATCGCGACTGGGCGTGCCTCGATCTCCTCGGCCAACTGCTGAATATCGGGATTCTGGGCCACGAGCTGTTCGTCATCGTCATCCTTATAAACGCACCGGGTGTTGGATCGGATTAGCCTTCGCTTAAGGGCCTGAAGATCGGCTTTGGTTCTGAGGAATCCTAAGATCACCGCCTCCAGGCGCGTGGTGCGGGTGTAGTCTTTCTCGTTGGGGTAGGGCGGTGAGGTGATCACGGCATCCACCGAGCCAGGCCGGAGCACCCGACCCACTTCACGGGCGTCGGCCTGATGCACCACTGCTGGCACATGGGCCAGTTTGCGGACCTGGTGCAAATCTTCAGCCACGCTGCGGACCGCCTCCAGCCACAGGTCCACGACTGGCGCGTCCGATCGGAGTGGGCCTACGCCTACTTCGGGCCCGAAACACAGGTTACTGATGCCGTTGACCAGTGCCTTGGCCAAGGCCAAGCGCTCGTGGCTGCCGCACTGCTCATCCCAATGCGTGTGGATGGTCTCCAGCAAGACCAGCGTCTTGTGTAAAGGAACGGGGCTGATGGAGACCTTCAGCAGCAGCCGCAGCGCGTCAGCCGGCAGGCTGCGGAGCGGTCCTGACGGGTTGGACCCACGCGAAAACAGTGGCAAGTCAGCCCCGTCTGAAAAGCCCTCGGCCTTGAGCTGTTCCAAGGCGACGCGGGCAATGTGGCGGGCATGGGCCAGCAATCCGTCCGGCGAAACAGCCCAATTGAGCTTGGTCTGGGTGGCAAAGAAGGCCACTGGGTTGGGCTCCAAACCCTCCGAGGAAGTCCCCAGCTTCTTGCATTCGACCAACGTGGTCCCCGTGCCGCAAAAGGGGTCCAGCACATGACTGGTCCGGCTCAAGCCGAACTTCTCGATATAGTGCCGCACCAAGTGGGGCGGGAACGAAAGCACGAACCGATACCAGTCGTGCACCGCTCGGTCCTCCGGCCTGAGCTTGTTGTGCTGCAGGCCCAAGCTGCTGCTGGGGCAGGGCTCGCCCGCCTTGCTCGATCCGTCGCCAAGCTCGGCTTCGGGAACGCCCGCCTGCCGGATTTGGGTTGGTGAATCCGCAGGCCTGAGCCAGGTGTAGCCGGACTCAGCAGCAACTTCAATCATCGCGGCACGGCCACGGTTTGGAGGATTTGCTGGATGACCTCGGTGACCGACAAGCCCTCCAACTCAAATTCCGGGCGCAAGATCAGCCGGTGCCCCAGCACCGGCCCCGCCAGGGCTTTGATGTCGTCTGGGGTCACAAAATCCCGCCCGGCCAGCGCAGCCCGTGCGCGACTGGCCAGCAGCAGGGCTTGCGTGGCACGGGGTCCGGCGCCTACCAGCACGCTTTCGTGAGTGCGTGTGGCGCGCACGATATCCACCGCATAAGCAGCCAGATCGTCCCTGAGAGTAATGTTGAGCAGCGCCTGGCGCAGGGCCTGCAAGTCTTCGATACGGATCACGGGTTGGACTGCGCCGGTGGCCAGAGTGACTTCGGGTGGCTCGGGGCCCAAGGTGCGTTGAGCCAGCAACAGCTCTTCATCTCGATCTGGCACGCTCATGATGATCTTGAGCATGAACCGATCTTTTTGAGCCTCTGGCAACGGATAGGTCCCCTCGAACTCGATGGGGTTCTGCGTGGCAAACACGGTGAAGTACGGCGATAACGGGTAAGTCTGCCGATCGATGGTTACCTGCCGCTCTTGCATGGCCTGGAGTAAGGCTGCCTGCGTTTTGGCCGGGGCGCGGTTGATCTCATCGGCCAGCAGGAACGTGGTGAAGATGGGGCCTTTGACCAAGGTGAACTCGTTGCGTTGCAGGTTAAAGACGTTCGTACCGGTGATGTCCGCCGGCATCAGATCGGGCGTGAACTGGATGCGGGCAAAGTCGCACCCCAACACCTGCGCCAGGGTCCGCACCAGCAGAGTCTTGGCCACGCCCGGCACCCCTTCAATCAGGGCGTGCTGGCCGGTGAAAATCACGATCAAGGCCTGGTCCACTACCTCCGTTTGGCCAATGATCACCTTGGCCACCTCAGCGCGGGCAGCGGCAAGGACTTGGTTCAGTTGGTCGAGGCTAGGCATCATGGGAACATCGACGCTAAGTGAGTGGCGTGCAAGTCAACCGAGCGGTTCAAGTCCAAAAACCGAGCGCGCTGTGGCAGCCGCTTCGAGGCGGCGGGGCTATGGGTGTTTGAAGCATTCACGGGTCACGTGGCAGATTGGACTTGGCTTGGGACGTCTTTTGCGACGCTGGGACGGCGAGCCAACACCCGACACAATTCAACGTAGAGCCGTACCGGGTCACGGTCCCGGGGCGGTCGGGCGTTCTCAGCGTCGATCAGGGCTTGCACCTGCTCCAATTTGGCCCGAGGCAACTGCGCAGCGCAGCTCTTTTTCCATTCCACCAGGCAGAGGCTCAGCAGCTCATCGGGCCGCACGTTGCGGCGTAACAGGTTGAGGAAACCGCTGGCCATGTCGCGCCCGAGCACCGTGTCTGGTTCCAACCTTTGCCAACGGCCTTCCTGCGGCGGCAAGAACGAGGCGGCGTTCTTCCAAACAAAGAGTCCAGCCAATGCCAACAGCACCACGCCCAGCCCCTGCAACTGATATCGCCGAACGATTGTGGCCAAGCCGGGTTCTTCGCTCACCCCCAGATGCGCTTCGTCGAAGATGACCTGGCGGTTGGGCCCCAGCAGCCAGCTTAACAAGCTCGTGTAGCGCTGGTGCCGCAAAGCTTGGTTGCTCAACAGGTACGCGTCGGCGCACAGCACCAGGCAGCCCTGGCCAACCTTCCGTTCGATCAGCACCGGCTGGTCAGGTGATCGCGCGTAAATGACGCGCCAAGCCGGGCCGAGCTTGTCGAAAAACAAGGCACTGGAGCAGGGCACCCAGTAGGGCAACGGCAACTGCACCTTGCATTCGGCGATGGCAGGCGCGTATCGACCCGACTCGTCCTTGGCCAGGGCGGCGTGGCCGTAACTGAACTGCCACCGGTCAGTGATCGGCACCGGCTGTGGCTCAGTCGGCTGAGTTGGCGGGCCGGTTTTGGGTTGGCCCGAGCGTGAGGCGGGCGATGAGCCTGTTGAGGTGGTGATGTTGAGCGGGTGGTAGGCTGGGAGCAACGCTAACACCAACCGGCCACCGCTGTGCATGAAAGCCTCCAGGTGCCGATACTCGCTTGCCGTGAACCGCAGCGACGCCGCATCGGCGCCCAGGTAGAACAGGGTGCACCCGTGGCCATCGCCCAGCTTCTCTAGGCTTTGAAAGTGGCGCCGCACTGTGCCTAACCGGCTCAGGGCCAAATACAGTGCTTTGGTGCCCAGCGGGTCCGCCCGGAACGATGAATAGGGCGGATACACGTCTCCTAGCTGGAACCGTAGTTGGAACAATTGGCCCAGGCCGGCCACAAAGCCTGCACCCAGCAACAGCAGGCCCAGCCACGGGAACCATCGGCCAGTTCGAGCTGACAACGGCAGGCTTAACTTTGTCATGTTGCCTTGATGCGTTCGACGTTGCTGGCAAATTCGGCCAGCAACTCGTGACTGACCTCGTGCAGGCCGTACCAGGCTCGGTCGAAGATCGCCACGTTACGTCGGAACACCTCGACCAGCTCCGGCCACACATGCGCGCGGCGACTCAGTTCCAGCACGTAATCGAGGTTAGACTTGAACCGTGCCAAGCCGATCAAGCCGCGGTTGGCCAAGTGCGCCAAGCTGGACAAATACAGGGCGCGCAGGGCCAGCCGCAGTTCGCCCCGCTGCAGCAGCTCGCCCGCCAACCGCATCCAAGCGTCTTCGGGCAACTGCTCAGGCCCCAGGTTCGGGTCGGTGAGGTCCGGCTCTGGGCTGAGCGGCTGGCTGACGGCGGTCAATTCGTCGCGCCGCCGGCGGCCTAGCCTGATTCGAACCAGCAACCAGATCACCGCTCCCACCAACCCCCCAAGAAGCACCAGCACCAACACCCGCAATGGCCCAGTCCAGTCGCCCGGCGTGGGCTCCAGATTCAAGCCGAGCTGGAGCCGTTGCGCCACCCAGCGCACCGCCTTTTCGATCCACCTACCCACGGTGTCCAGCACCGGTTTTAGGACCGCTTTCAAGCTGTCAAACAGCCCATCCAACAATCGCCTCAGCCAGCCGGGTCGGTCCGTGCGTTTGACCGTCTGCTCGCGTGGCAATCGCCAGAGGAATTCGCGGCTGTCTAGCGCTTGGTCCAGGGCCCGGTCCAACTCAGCCGGTGCAAATGCCCAAGTCACCGGTTTCGTTGTGGGGCCGGCGGCTGATGGGCTCGGGCCGGTCGCTGGTTCGGCCTCGGGTGCGGCGTGGCCGGTGGTGCCGGCCAGCAGTCCGACGCACAGCAGCAGCGTCGCCCAAGCGCCGGCTGGGCTGCCAGCCAGCCGTCGCAATTCGGCTTTCAGGTCCAGCCCGGATCGGATGGCGTCCCCGTAAAAACACCGCAGCACATACACCGCCTTGCATAACGGGTCCACGCACAGATACGTCAGCGCACCCACCGCCGCCAGGAACGTCGTGTTCAAGATCGCCCACCAGCTCTGGGAAAACGGGGTTTGGATCCCAAAGACTTTGTCCAGCAACATCGCCGTCAGCACCGCCAACAGAAACAGGTTGATAAACACCACCAGCGCAACCAACGGCAGGATGAGCACCACCGCGTGGTTTTGGCCCGGCCAAAGGCAAGCTTGCCGCCAGGCTTTCCGGATCAGGGCGCGCACGCTGGCCGACTCGGTGGCAGCCAGGGCGGTCAGATTCTGGAAAAAGGCGTAGGCCCAACCAAAGGGCGCCATCGTGATTAATGCTATCGGCAACAAAAATAGCCCCCAAGGCTGCGTGATGGCTTGGCTGACGCCCAGCCGCACAAGCTCAGTGCCAGTCCAGCGCAGGCCCAGCTCGCCACAACGCCACCTCAGCAGTTGCTGTGCAAAGACTGCCTGCCAGGTCTTCATCCACACAAACAGCAGGCCCAAACCCAGCGCTGCCCCGGGCAACCGGTCCGCAGCCAGCGCGCTCCGGCTCATGTCCGACCAAAAGTAAAGTAAGCCCAGCACAAACGGCAGACTGCCCAGATAATAGCTCAGCCACAGCCTGACCGGGCTGTGGCGCAGCAATTGGGTGGCCTCATCGATCAAGTCCACAGCGGGCTTTTCGACCAGCTTGACGGTCATAGCCCTAGCCAATGCTCGTGCCAGATAGTGCCTTCGTGATAGGCGCTGGGCACGGCCAACAGCACTTGACCAAGCAGATAGAAAAACAGCCAGGCCACCACCACGCCGCCCAGGGCGGCCCAAGCCCGTCTGCAGGCCACCCACCAGCTACGCCGTTGAGCCGTGCGTTGGGTGCGTCGGCGCACACACTCAGCGCACAGCAACTTGGCTTCATGCTCGGTGATACATTCGCGGCAGAAAAACCGGCCGCAGCCCGGACACTGGGCCGCCGCTTCGCGCAGGGCATGATTGAAACAGCGCTGCTGAAACAGGTGGCTCATAGGCTCAAGACCCGGGGCTATCTGCGCCAGTTTCACTTGCTCCCGATGCTCCTGGCGCAGGTTGCTCGCCGACCGGACGCGCCGGCTCAGTCACCGCTGGAGTAGCCGGAGCGTTGGCCGCCCCAGCCAGGTGCCCCTGCGCTTGCTCGATCAATGGCCGAAGCGATTCAATCAGCCGCACACTGCGCCGGTACCGGCTCAGCGCTCGTAAGCGTTCGGTCTGCACAGCGGTGCGAATGGCGCATCGGCATCGCGGGCCAGCCAGCAGGCTCAGCACCAACCCGACCACACACGCCAAGCCCACAAGACCCAAGACCGCAGTCGCCCACTCCAGACCCGGGTCGCCCGAAGCAGCAAACGCGGCACCGAGCGTCAGGCAGGCTACTGCGCACAGGCCAAGGGCCACGTGCTCGAAGGACCAATACCCAGTCCGCACCACCACAAACGCTTGGATGTCCTTAAAGTAAAACCGTTTGTAGGTCTCGATGAAGCCAGCGGCTTCAGCGTGGAGCAGATGGTCCGGGCCAGCATACAGCCGGCTGCGACCCAACAGGCTTGCGCCTTGGCTTGGCAGCTTGCGATACGTAACAGTCGGTTCAGTGCGCGCCATCATTCCTCCGCTGCGCTCAACCCGACCAGCAGCACCAACATCCACAGGCCAATCTGCACCACGCCCAAACCGATTGCCATCCAAGCCCGCAGCCGGCTTCGGCGGACCAGGCTACCCGGCCGATAGAACGATACGATCCCAAGCACAATCGCTCCGGGTGCAGTGAGGACCGTTGTCGGCCAGCACAGCACCAGCGGTAAGATCGCCACCAACAAGGCTGCGCTGTCCCACAGGGTCCGGCGTGTTTCCAGCGCGGTGAACGCGCCCTTGCGTTGGCCGGCCTCCAGGCAACTGGGACAAAGGTGCCGTCCTTGAAGCTCCACGTCGCACAAAGCGCACATGAACCGCCCGCACTCGGCGCAGGGCACTACCGCGCGCTTGTCCGGATGCTGAAAACAGGCCGCCTCACCCTCGACCAACACCGGTTCAGGCGAAACGCCACGGGGTGGCCCGTGCCGGAAAGCTGGAAACAGCGCGACATACACCTCGCGCCCGCAGGCTGGGCAAGCGCGCAACGCACCCAGCACCTCCGGCTCACTAGGCCAGGGCACCTTGCATACGGGGCAAGCCACCGGCACGCTAGTCATAACGGCACCCAGGCCACGACAACTCCTACTGCCGTTGGGCTGCCAGGTCGCGGAAGTTATCGTCGTACAAACACGCCCACATGGCGTAATACAGTGGCACCGTCACCACTAGTCCCACGCCACAAGCCAATGCGCCAGCGAACATCAACAATCCAGCCACAATCCCGAACAGGAACGTCATCCACCAACGTTTGGACACCATGCGCCGGCTCAATTGCATGGCCGGCCAAAAAGCCAGTCCCTTATCAAGAATCAACGGCAACGCAAAAATCCACAGCGTGTAAACGTAGATGCTGGCTGCCAACCCAACCACACCGAAAAACATCAGCAAGCCCAAGAGCCCCGCGCCCAGCGCCCCGGGCTCAGCTCGACCACCTCCGAAAATCGTGAGCACGCCAAAAGTCCCCAGCACCATCCCCATTGGCAGGAAACAGACCAGTTGGATGAGGCCCTGCACAATCGAGCAGAGCATCAGTTGAACGAACTGACTCCGGAACCCCGCGAAGGCGTCGGCCAGTTCGGCCCGCTCGCCCCGGACCTGCCGCAAGAAAAACCACAGAAACCCGCCTGATAACGGACCGATGAAGACCATCTGCACCAGGCTGTTAAAGAACGGGATGACCATCGACACCAACGTCCCACCCCCATACACCGCTAGCGCAGCTAAGCCCACGACCAACGTCGTGCCAACAATCAGGCCGGTGTTGGCCTTGAATAGCTCCCAAGCCCGGCTCAAGCATTCGCCAATGTCGATGCGATACTCCCGTGCCAGGAGCGCTTCAGCCGTGAGGGCGCCGGCCGCAGCCGCCTCCAAGGGCGCGCCTTCAGCCAGCCGCTGCACAAACACCGGCTTGCAGGCGGCACAGACATACCGGCCGCCATACCGGATCACTTCATCCGGCCTAAAGGTGCGTCCGCATTCGCAGCAGACCAGCCCCGCGCCGGTGGGCGCCCCGCTTACAACCGGAGGTGCCAAGATCGGCGGTTCGGTGGCCACAGCTTGCTCGGGTGGTTTGACTTCCCGATACGGCTGCCAGTTGGCCATGCCCTCCCGCCAAACCAGCGTGTCAGGCTGCAAACGGCCTGTCCGGACCATCTCGTCTAAGACTGCTTCCTCCACCGGCCCCACCGGTTGGCCTGCCTCGACGTAATACCAGTTCATGCGTAACGCTGCGATTGCGGTTGAGCTGTGCGGCTTGTTGTTCCGATGTCTGCGCCGGCCTCAGCATGAAGTGCCGGTGGGCTGAAGCAAAGCTTTTCCTGGGCTATTGAGCTCAAGGCCGCCGAGCTGAGGGCTGAGCAATCAGACGTCTCCGGAACCAGCGCAAGCAGCGCCAAACCTGCCGGCGCCCTCCCTGCGCCAAGCCACTGCCCCCGGGCTGGTCAGCGCGGCGGGCAAATGGGTTGACAACGGGCCTGAAGGTTTGGCACTTGGACGTCGTGGGCCGACGGTTGCGCATCCAATTTGCCCAGGCCATCTATCATGTCACCAGTCTGGGTAACCGGCGTGAACCGATCTTTACTGACGAGCTGGACTACCAACTGTTCTTGAGCACTGTGGCCGAGGCCTGCGCCAAGACCGACTGGCAAGTGCACGCCTTTTGTCTGCTGCCCGACCGGTTGCACTTGGTGATCGAGACGCCCCAGCCGAACTTGGTAGCCGGGATGCACTGGCTGCAGAGTCAGTATGCCAACCGGTTTAACCGCCGGCACCGTCAGCCGGGCCATGTGTTTGCCGGGCGGTATCGAGCGGTGGTGGTGGAAAGCTCAGGTGGTTACCTGCGCTTGGCCTGCGATCATGTGCACCTAAGCCCGGCGCAGTCTGGGTTGCTGAGTCCAGAGGCGGCCCTGCGCACTTATCGCTGGAGCAGCTTGCCGGCCTTGTTGGGGCCGCCGGCTGACCGACCAGCCTGGCAACGGGCAGACCGATTGTTGAACGACTACGGGGTGGCCGACACCGAGCCGGGCCGGCACCAACTGGAGGCGCAGCTTGAGATGCTCCGACACCAAGACCTGAGCGCGCTCTTTGCCCCGCTGCACCGCGGTTGGTGCCTGGGTAGCCCTGCCTTCAAGGCACAACTGTTAGCTCGACTGGCCAGCCAGGCTGGGGCGGCTCTTGATCAGCGGTTGTTGCCCGAGCTGGCCGAGGCAAAGGCACAGCAGATCATCCAGGAAGAATTGGCGCGACACGGCTGGAGCGCCGAGGAGCTGCGGCGCATGCGCAAGGGCGACCCGCGCAAGTTACCCATCGTGCACCGGCTACGGACTGAGACTGCAGTCACGCTGGCATGGATAGCTAAGCACCTGCACATGGGCAGCCGCGAGTATCTGGTGCACTTGCTTTACTGGGAAAATCGTCCCAAACCTCGACCCGCCCGCACACCGAAACCCCAAACCGCACCGTTACCGCAGGTGCCTGAGCCGGGCCCGGTGCGGTTCCAGTTCCCCTCGTTTGATCCGTCCTTCGACTAAAGCCAGGGGGCGCGAGGCCGCTGACGCCCGGGGCTACTTACAGTAGTTGCGCACGAACTCGATACACTGGGTGATCTCCGGCACCGAATTGTCCCAGTTATACTCGTATTCGATGGACAGGTTGCCTTGGAACCCTTGGGCTTTGAGTTCGTCCAGGCAGGCCTTGATCTCGCAGACACCCGTGCCGAAAGGCACGTCGTGCGCGCCGGGCTTGCCCAACTCGTTCAGGTCTTTGAGGTGACAACTAACGATGCGGCCACGCAGGACCTTCAAGCAGTCCAACGGCCTCAGCCCGGACCGCGCCCAGTGGCCGGTGTCAGCACATGCGCCGATGCGCTTGTCGCGTCCAGCCACCAGCCCGGCAATGTAATACGGATTCCACACCTTGTAGTCCGGGCGGCTGAGGCTGCCGGGATGATTGTGGAAGGCCACCGCAATGTTGTATTCCTTGACGAGCTTTTCGATGGTGTCGATGGCGTCGGCCGATTCGGTGGTAATGGCGCGCAGGCCCAGTTTCCGGGCGAACTCGAAGACCTTGCGCGCTCCGGCCTCATCGCGCGGGATGCCCACCACGCCGTAATTGACCGGTAGGATGCCCTTTTCAGCGCACTTGGCTTTAAGCTTGGCCACCACATCGTCCACTTGAGGCGAGTTGTGGTCCACGCGTAACTCGGGGTCTTCACGGCTCAGCCGTTGGCCGGGGTAAAACTCGATGATCTTGCCGCCGGCCTGGGCGGTCTTGTCGATGGCCTCGAAGGCGGTAAACCGATTGAACGAATAAGCCTGGCAACCGATGGCAAAGCCACAGACCCGGTAGGCTTCCGGAATCTCCGGTTGAGCGCTCAGATTTGCAGTGGCCAGCCCAGCCACCACCACCAGTGCAGATTGAAGGTGCAGTCTCATAAGATCGTCGTTTCAAGTTGTTGTGTGGTCTGATGCCACCCTGAACTGAGCTGGCTGTCAAAACAAAAAGAAGGGCAGGCCACCGCTGGCGGTCCATGCAGGCGTGACCCTTCTGAGCGGTTATCCCGCCTTTTCAGCGGTGCCTGCCTTGGTTTGGACAACCGGCGCCGGGGTCTGCTCAAGCACGGTGCAATAAAAACGGCCCTCACGGCCAGAGCCCGAGCTTCCATGGGCCCGCCCCAAGCCTGGCCTTCTTTCAAAACGTCGGCCGGCTGTAGGACCCAGGGGCGGTCTTAGCCTGCGCGGCCCACGGCTGGGCGGTCGAGTGCAGACACTCGCTTGAGCCTGCGCTGGCGAGCGCCGGCATTCCGAGCCGGTGGGTTCATACCCTTGACGGGAGGCAACACGCGTCTGTCCTTGGCAGAGCCGGGGCGAATATGGTTTGCTGAGTTCCGTGCGAAACGGATGCTTTTTGGGGGCGCTGGCTTTTGTGGCTGCAAGCTGGTCGGAAGGCCTGCTGGCAGCCGAGCTACCCCACCCCTATGAGCTCATCCAACAGGCCGGCAACGCCCACGATGAACTGGATCGGCTCCGCCTGCTGCGCCAGGTGGCGGCGCGGACGGACCTCGACCCGGCTCTGCGCGCCGACCTGGACAAAGTGCTGCCGGTGGTCGAGCAGTGGGCCAACGGCAAGGCGCACCCGGTGGCGGACACCAATCGCGCCGCGGAAAACGGTTACCTCTGCCACTTCATCAACAGTCGTGTCCGCCCGGCGGCTGAAGGGCCGGTGCATCCGCCTGAGCCGGCGGCGGATTCCCCACTGCATCCGCTCTGGAGCTTTTACCGGGGCCGGATGCTCATCTGGCGGGTGATTCAAAGCGGGCCTCTGCTCCGGGTCAAAGAACGGCGTGAGGCCTACTTCAACGAGGGACGCCGGTTGTTGGAGGAAGCCCGGCGCGCTTTCCCGGAAAACCGGGTCATCCGGATGTATTTGGACCAGCCAATCCCCTGGCCGGAATCTTTGCATGGATCCGCGGATGTCTCAAAGCGCCCCCTCACCCAGCCCATCTCACCCGCCGGGGGAGAAGGTGGCCGGAGGCCGGGTGAGGGGGACGCTCAACAGCACAGCAAGCTCAGCAGTTCAGGCCGATCGGATTTTGCGGACCCACAGGCGCCGGACTGGGCCAACCTCCAGCGCGAGGGACTGGAGAAACTGGCCGACATCATCCACTGGTGGATTGCCGAGCGCCAATTGCCTGACGGCCAATTCGGCGGCGGTTGGGGCGATGATGTCGAGATGTGCCGCTGGTGGACGCCGGTGTTGATCGGGTTCGAGGACCCGGTGGTCAACGCAGCCCAGGAACGGCTCTCCAGCGGCATCTTCCGCCAGCCGCACCTGAAAGCCGGCTTCACCTCGCGCCTGACCGATGTCGAACATTCCAACGAAGACACCACCGACACCATCCTGCCGATGATGCATCTGAGGCCGGACGACCCGCTGTGGAAACAACGGGCCCTGCGCCTGGCCGAGCTGATGCGCCAGCGCTGGACCGGCACCAACCAACACGGCTTCCTCCAGTTCCGATCCATCTACTTCAGCGTGGACCGGGTGGATGCCAGCCCGGACCGCGCCTTTGACACGGTGTATCATCCGGCCGTGGTCCAGCCCGCTTTGCTTTACTGGCAGCGCACGGCGGATCCGGCGCTGACCGCCCTGTTTGGTCAGTGGCTCAGGCTGTGGGTGGACGCCACCGCTCGCGGCGGCAACGGCAAGCCCGCCGGCGTGCTGCCCTCGGCGGTCCGCTGGCCCGACGGCGCCATCGGCCTGCCGGGCCGGCCGTGGTGGGAACCGTTTTCACCCGGCCATAACGACGCGCTCTACAACTGGCCGGGCGCTTGCCGGCTGATGACCTCGACCTTGCTGCTGGCTTGGTACATCACCGGCGACGAGTCTTACCTCCAGCCCATCCGCTCCATGGCTGAAATTCGCCTGCGGCACCTGCGCAACACAGACCCTGCGCCCCCCCGGCTCCGAAGCCTGGGCCGCGCGCCAAGTGGGCGGGTTCTTGGCCGACACCCTGGCCAAATACCGGTTCCTGACCGGCGACCGCCAATACGACACGCTCCTGCGCCAGGACGCCTCCGGTTATGTCCGGTTCCGGCTCACCGGCCAGGAGAAACCCCTGGTGGAACGGTTGCGACGCAATGCCGAGGCGTTTCGCTGGAACTGGGAAGCCTACACCAGCGAGATGCGCTGGACCGACCGGGTGATGGCCTTCACCCGCAATTACCTGGCCTACCTGCCGCAGCGGCCGCCGCCAGCGCCTGCGCCGGAAATTCTTTACAGCACCGTGACCGGCGACCCTGGCAACCCGCTGGTGTTCCCGCTCAACGCGGTGCGCTGGCGCACCCCGCCGCGCCAACTGGCCGCGCGCGTGACCGAATCGAGCCGCTCGGCCTTTGCGGCCGAGCTGTTCCATTTCGGCCCGCAGCCGCGCAAGCTCGAGGCCGAATTGTTCCTGTTGCCGGCGGGCGACTACGAGCTGACGGTCACCGCTGCGGGTCAGCCCGGCGCACTTGAAACCCGCAAGGTCCGGCTCGGCGACCCGCCGCGGCGCGTTGCCTTTGAATTGCCCGCCCGCCAGCTCTGCACGGTAAGGCTGGAGGCGATAGGCTCGAAGTAGAGACTCGTTGCGGAAACCCAAGTCCGGAGCGCCCATGCCAACTCGCCACGTTTTTGCAGCACCCGGGGCCTGGCGTGCGGCTTTTTGCGCCGGGCTGCTGGCTGCCACCTGCCTGGCCGGCGCCCAACCGGTCCCGCCCGGCAAAGCAAAGCTCACCTTGTCGGTCCGCGGCCAAGCTATCGAGGTTTGCACCTACCGTCCGACCAACCGCGCTGCCGGCCCGCTGTTCCTGGTTTTCCACGGGATGCTCCGCAACGCGGAAGCGTATCGCGACTTTGCCACCGTGCTTGGTGACCGGTTCGGCGCGGTAATTGCCGCGCCCGAGTTCGACACCAACCGGTTCCCGGCCGAGGCCTACCAGCGCGGCGGCATCTTCCGAAACGGCCGGCCTCAGCCGAAAGACCAGTGGACCTACAGCCTGATCCCGCCCTTGGTCGCAGAGCTGCGGCGGCGCGAGGGCCGGCCCGATTGGCCGTGCTACTACATCGGCCACTCGGCTGGGGGGCAGTTCTTGGTGCGGCTGGCGGCCTTCCTTTCCACCGATGCCAAGCGTATCGTGGCGGTCAATCCCGGCGCCCACATCTTCCCCACACGCGATCTGGCGTTTCCCTACGGCTTTGGTGGGTTGCCGGCCGAGCTGGGCGACGATGGCGCCATCAAGAGGTTTCTCGCCCAGCCTCTGACGCTCTATTTGGGCACAGCCGACGTGTTGCCCAAGGACCTGGACATGAAGCCCGAAGCAATGAAGCAAGGCGCTACCCGCATCGAACGCGGCCGGGCCAATTACCGGCTGGCGCAACAGGTAGCCGCCGCCCGGGGCTGGCCGTTGCATTGGCGGCTGGTTGAAGCCCCTGGCATTGGCCACAATGCTCGCGCCATGTTCAGCCACCCTAACTGTGCCGAGGCCTTGTTCGGCCCGCGCACGCCCTAAGCCTGTCGTGAAGGGAAAACGCATCCCGCTTTACCCATCGACATCAACCGTTGGCAAAGGCGGCAGGAAAGCAGCAGCGGACAACCCAAGGCTCAAAGCCAGTGCAGGATCGACCGTCCGACACTGAGCCTGGAGCATGGGACAGGGCGTATGGAGCATGGAGCAGGGAGCATCGGATCGGAAGACTGAAGACTGAAGCCGTTGAACCGTGGCCGCCGGCGTAAGCCGGCGGACCAGGTGAGCTCGTCCGGTCGTTCCGCCGACTCATGTCGGCCGCTACATTTTGCTGGTAGCCGCCGGCGTAAGGCGGCGAACATCACCCCAGGGCAAGCGCAGCACCCCCCTGGGTAGGCGAGCCGCCGCACTCTAAAGGATAGCGCCTGGTGGAGTGCATCTGTGGTGCGCGGAGCGTTTTGGAGTGTGCGCCGCCTTTGGCGGCGCTTTTTGAAAAGCAGCGTTGGGCAGCGCGGCCACCCGACTTACCCCGAACAGCCTCTGAGCCCTGCCATGCCCAATCCAAACCGGCGTCAAAGCCGCCGCACTCGTGCGCCTGTGAAGGCGTCCACATAGCGGGGTGCAAGTCCCCGTCAGGCCGAACGTTCACCGGCCTGTAACCGAAGGCTACTGCGTCGTGGCAACACGGGGTGGGGAGCTGCCG
>Ga0078972_1010020_pt1 | contig 18107 bp, 17 predicted proteins | sample YelNatPaOPGAMG01_FD_67568 | JGI IMG/M metagenome (GOLD analysis project Ga0078972, IMG submission 67568) | Hot spring thermophilic microbial communities from Obsidian Pool, Yellowstone National Park, USA - OP-RAMG-01 (SPADES assembly) (version 2) | ecosystem: Environmental > Aquatic > Thermal... | reverse complement strand
ACCTCCCACCAATATAAGCCTCCTCAGCGAGAGCAAGCTCAGCCCTATACTCATATACAAACCTCCTTATTCTTTCTGATTGCTCCTCATAACCACTTTTCCTTAAATATTGTGCCAGGAACCCGAGAAGCTCCCTGAGCACATGACCCCTAAACCTCTCCCCAAAAAGTTCATACAAGACCGCCTTAATGTAAAGCTGCATAGCCTGCTCCACGAAGAAGGCCGCTAGATCCGTGTCATCAACCTGATCCGCCGCCTTGAGGAAGCCTAGAGCCCTCCTCTTTAGCTTGACAACATACTCGCCGCTCAAGCCCGCATGAACAAGATACGCCAAGCCCTATATCCTTATTAGTTTGCATCTCTGCCTATATTGCTCCAGCATGCTTCGGGGCCTAACATGTATCTCGAAGGGGTCGCTGACGCCAGCTTCCCAGAGCCTCGGCAAAACCTCCTCAACACTTTTATCGGTAACAATGAGCACGTCAATATCGCTCGAATACGTGTAACGTCCCTCCGCAACAGAACCGAAGAGATAGACCTCAGCGCATGGATCAATCTCAAGCACCTTCCCCTTGATCAATTGGAGCCATTTATCAAGCTCTGCGAAAACCTTCTTCTTCCTCAAGGCTTCATCGATCAGGATCTTATCCGAGAAGGCCCATCACCTCCTCAACCACGGCCCTAACCCTCCTGTACTCCTCCTCCCTAAACTCCCTCAAAAAATAACGCGAGGAGATATAGGCATCCTCGAGGAAAGAGAGCTCCAAAGCCTTCTCCCTGATAAGCCTCCTAATATGAGGCTCATCTTCGCTCGAGACCGATGCAAGAATCTCGAGAAGCCTCCTAAGACCATTAGCCCTAGGATAATCGACACCATGAAGGAGGAGTCGGGACTTGAGGAACAGCTGCAAGGCCTGCTCCAAGCTGAATATCGCGAGCCCATACATTCCCTCCCCAGCCTGATAATCCGCGGTCTTCAGAAACTCCCTAGCCCTCTTCTCCAAATGCTCAACCTCATCACGCTTAACCAAGAAGCCCACCAAGAGAATGACGAAAGGGGGGAGATGTTAAAACCCTTCCCCGCGAGAGGGGGAAGACCTAGAATCTCGGCCTTAACCCCCCTAGCTTCCTCAGCCTCGCGTATTCGTTCAGCTTCTTGTATACTGCCGAGTGGGGGGCGCCGTTTATCAGGTCTATCACAGCCTCTTCAGCCGCTCTGACATCCTCCTCCTCGCCGATGATGGCGACCGTGTCGCCGTAGATCGAGACATAGGTATTCGTGGTCTCCTCGATTATCCTCCGGGTTCTTCCCTCCCTGCCGATGAGCCTGGCCCTAACCCTGACGAGATTGTTCCTGCTCGGCTTAACATAATCCGCGATATCTATCACGCTGAGGACAACGCCGTCCTCGAAGAGCCTGAAAGCCCTCTCGGGCGAGAAGCCCCTGCCAATAGCCTGAACAACATCCCTAGCCTTGAATAGGGCAACGGGGTCACCACCCTCCTCAGGTCTCCTAGCAAGCCTAATCCTAACAGACCCGCTCCCGCTATCAACCTCGAGAACAACGCCCAGAGCCTCCTCAATTCTCTTCTTCACAGATCCCTGCGGCCCAATCAGGACGCCAACCCTCTCCCGCGGAATATTCAACATGAATTCAGGCTCAGGCCGAAACTCCGCGCTCAACCCATGCCCTCCCCGGAGACAATCTCGCCCAATTTTTTACCTTTTATAATCCCCCAACTCAAATCACCGAGAATAAACCTCGATAACGACGATGGAGGACCATGTCAAGCTATCCCGTCTCATAAACGTAACAAGACAGGTCTGCTTTAAGGCTTAAGATCACCGGCAAGTGAGTAGTAGGTGAATGAGGACGGCTGAAGTCCTGGAGAGGCTTGGATACGACTACTTCTCCTTCGAGATTCCACCCGAGCTCCCCGAGATCTCTGATATCAGGTTTGGTGATCTTATTCCGGGGCTCGAGAAATCGAATTCCCCTATCTGTAGGAGGATTGCTGGTCAGAGGCTTTACATGCATCAGGTTAGGGCGATGGAGGCTCTTAGGAGGGGTGAGAACCTCGTCCTGAAATCCGGCACGGGATCCGGGAAGACCGAGGCATGGTTTCTGAGGGTGGCCCTAGATAATGTGAGCGCCCTCGCGGTCTATCCAACACTCGCGCTTGCAAATGACCAGCTCAATAGGCTGCGGGAATATGGTTCAGCGCTCGGCTTCAAGGTAATGGCCTTGGATGCCGTGAAGCGCGACGAGCTCGTGAAGAGCATCGGGTATCGCGGGCTTAGGAGGGAAATCGCCGAGTCGAAGATCGTGATAACAAACCCAGCATTCCTCCTCAACGAGCTCAAGAAGATGGGCGCGGGGAAAGCCTCCCTACTAAGGCCATTCCTCGAGAAAGCCGGGATTATCGTCATAGACGACTTCGACTTCTATGGCCCAAGATCAATCGCGCTGCTATTCAGCATGATCAAGCTCCTCCTCAGGCTCACGAATCCCGGCATGCAGCTCGCCTTCATGACAGCAGCCCTCGCGAACCCGGAGGAGGTCGCCGAATACCTCACATCGATAAACGGCAGGAAAACAGTCATAGTCGATGGCAAGCCGTTTCACCCGAGAAACCTCGTCTACATCGTGTTGGGAAAAAGCCTTACAGCTGTCTGGGAGAGGGTTAGAGCCGCGCTCGCCGACAAGATGGAGATGCTCGGCGACGATGTTAGAAGGGCGCTCAGCGATTTCCAGCAGTTCAAGAGATACTACTTCAGGGTGCTGGATGCGGCTCGGGGGCTCGGCGTCGAGATACCTGACGCGTCACTCGACGTGGCCGAGATACTCGAGCATTATCTGGAGGATGAGGGGGTCACGATAGTCTTCACGAGAAATATCGCGAGGGCTGAGGAGATTGCTAGGAGGGTGAGGCTCAGGGTTGGCGAGGGCGCGGGAATAGCCTCGCATCACCATCTCCTCTCCAAGAGGTTTAGGGAGGAGGTTGAGGAAGGCGCGAGAGCTGGGAGGATAAGGGTCATAGTCTCGCCTAGGACCCTCAGCCAGGGGATAGATATAGGCCTTGTTAAGAGGGTGGTGCATGTCGGGCTACCGGACTCCCTCAGGGAGTTCAAGCAGCGTGAGGGGAGGAAGGGTAGGAGGCTGGAGATAGAGGAGACGGAGACCGTGATAATCCCGCAGGGGGCATGGGATCATGAGCTCCTCTCAAGGGGCGTCGAGGCTCTAAGGAAGTGGATGGAGCTTCCGCAGGAGAAGGTGATCGTCAACAGGGACAACATGTATGGCAGGCTCTTCGAGGCATTATTCAAGTATGTCTCGCCATCGCTCAGACAGGAGCTCACGCAGGATGAACTAAGACTCCTCAGGGAGCTCGGCCTCGAATCTGATGGAGAGCTGACTAGGAGGGGTAAGACGACTTGGCTCAAGATGAACTTCTACGAGTTCGCCCCCGCCTATGGGATAAAGCGGATAAGGGTCTCGAGGCTCGGCGACCAAGAATACCTAGAGGACGTCTCGCACGTGGATCTGGTCGAGAAGTTCCAGATAGGATGCATAGACTATAGCAGCGATGGGGTCGTCGTGGAGCATAAGCTTGGCGGGAGAAGCTCGAGGACCGTTACAGCGGTCTATGTCGAGGATCTTAGCGAGGGGGTTTTGAGGAGGCATGACGCGCTCGCCCAGGTACTCGAGGAATATGAGAAGGCGAAGTGGAAGTGGGGGGAGAGGCCCGACCTCAGGAGAGACTACTTCGCAGGCAAGATCCACACGGATGTCAGGTGTGTCGTCCACGCGCCGAGCAACGGCTTCGGCCTATACACGAAGATACCGAATAGGGCGATCTGGAGGATAATATCGGATAGGAGGCTCATCAAGGTCATAGGGGAGAGGACTATCGCGGTCAGGGAGAGCAGGACCATAGAGGTCCCGGCGCCGACGAACGGCATCTACAGCGACTATACATATGGGATAAGCTTCGAGGTTAGCCCTGACGAGGATCCAGAGCTCCTCAGGCTTGGCCTCGCATTCCTCATAATAGTCCTCAGGAGGGTTCTCGGGGTAGCCTTTGACACGATAAAATACGATATCATGATCATGGGCGAGAGGAAGGTTGTTGGTATGCATGAGACCGAGAGCGCCGGGCTCCTTCCAAAGATAGACTGGCAGGATCTCGCGGAGAAGATTAGAGGATATGAGCCGGATGAGCTTGACGAGGTCTTCTTGGAGGAGGTTGATGAGCTCGCCTACTCGAGCTTCATCACGCTAAAGCTCGACTGGGATCTTGTCAAGAGGCAGGCGCTCAAGATCTTGGACTGCCTCCTCCTGCGAGAGAGGCTGAGGGTTGAATTGGCTGGCAGGAGCATCACGATCCCGAAGCCCTCGAGGGCGCTGAAGCTCACATCAATCGCCGCGGCATCCATACTACTTAGGGAGGATTTGAGGAGCGGCCTATACGGGGTCGCGATATTCGATGGCGAGGATACTCTAGCATCCGCTGGATTCTACGAGCTCGGCGCGCCGGACCAGTCGCATTCAAGCCTCCTAACATATCTCAACTCACTCATAGATCAGGGCTTCAGCATCATAGTCTATGACTTGAGGGCTGTTGGCAGGGCGCTCGAGGAGGCTGGCCTAGCATCTCTCAAGATAATGCTAGAGGGGCTCCGAGCATCGAATAGGCTAATAGAGGCTGGTAGGGAGCTTGTGGAAGCCCTTGGAGAGCCGGTGTCGCTGGAGCTCTTCGAGGAGCTCATGGGCCTCGAGAAGAAGGTTAGGCTCCAAGACCTAATCTACGCAGCCGAGGAGGAGAAGAGGAGGATACCGAGGATCTCGTTCTTGAGGAGTATTCCAAGGAGGCTTGCCCAGAGGCTTACCGAGCTTCTGGAGGCCGAGGCTAGGAGCGCATACTTGGCGCATCTGGTCGCGGGGGAGCTTCGCGGCGCGAGATCCTAGTGGCCCGCCTCGAGGCGCTTCTGGAGCGCCTTCTTCTCCGCCTCTATCAGGAGCTCTATCAGCCTCATTGACTCGCCGCGCTCCTCCTCCAGTATCCTTGTTATCTCCTTTAACGTCAGACCTCGCGCTGAGAGGGCTATCGCGGCCGCCCTACCATACTTTGAGACTAGGACGGCGTTCCTCTTCAGCTCCGCCATTATCCTCCGCTCCTTCCTGTTTATCGGCTTCCCCTTTCTCGCGATGAGTCCCAAGACCTCCTCCCTCGAATGCTTTGTCAACCCGATGAGCTTCGATCCGCAGACGGGGCACTTAGGCTCCTCTGGAAGCTCCTTCACCGCCAACTGCTCATAGTATTCATAGCATTCTGTGCAGACCGCGAGCCATGGCTCGCCGAGAAGCCTTCCCCGAACCGCCATTAAGACGACCCTCTTCATCCGCTCCGGCGTCGAGACCTCTCCCTCGCTCTCAAACCTGCTAAGAGTGAGCTTTGCCAGGGGCGATGGGTCGCCGCTCGGCGACCTCCAGAAGTGAACGTGAAGCCCGCCCTCGACGATCTGCCTGAGGATCATCCTCGCCCTCTCGGGATCATAATCATGGAAGATCGTGTAGTTCATGGTCTCCCGGTATACCGGGGTATCCCTGAGGGCCTCGGCGAGCTGATTGATGTTCAGATCCGCTAGGCTCGCCTCATGCTCTATCACGCCCATCTTCCTCGCCACGTGGACGAGCCTCCGCTTGAAGAGCGTGGATCCCTCTATGCTCCTCCTCAAAACCTCGTCGAAGTTCTCCAAGACCTCCTGCATCGCCTTGAAGACGGCGTCCCCGGAGATCAGGCTGGATCTGAGCACTATCCTGTATGGGTCCTGCTGGGCCCTGATTGGCGCCCCAAGCTTCTCGGAGAGATGGTGGCTTATCAGCCTCTGGATAGTCCGATTCACCTTGAGCCCGCCATGTATGTGGATGATCACGTATTCGCCTGCCTCCTCTATCACGATGTCGCGGTCGGTTGGCACGGGTATCCCGCGCCTCAGATGGGCCTCCACCTCCTTTAGGGCCTTGAGGACGATCTGCGCGTCCACGTTATACCTCCCCGCGATATCCCTCGCGATGAGCTCCCTCGGCTCGCCGGCGAGGATCCTATCTCGATACTCCCTCCTCAGGGCGCCGACCTCCATCGCCACCTCATAGGGAACCGGTATCTCCTCTCCAACCCAGCTCGGGATCGCCCCCTCATAATCCTCCAGAGGCGCGACGTAGATCCTGTCTCCGCCAACATGGTGGATCTCCCAGGCCCTCCCCATCAGGATGAATCTCGTGCCGGGTTCACCATACTCCGCGACGAACTCCTCGTCGAGTATTCCAACGGGCTCCCCGCTCGACTCGTCTACCACTATGTATTGCCTCTCCTCCGGGATCATGGAGAGATTGTTGAAGTAGTAGTCGTAGAGGGCTCGGCTATTCCTCGGCTTAACCACCTCGTCGTCCCTTAGATCCGCTACCCCGAGGCTCCTCATGTGCTCGATGACCTGCCTTAGCTCCTCAAGCTCCAGATCCCTATAGTTGTAGGATCTCCTGATTATCTCGAGGATCTCAGAGACCCCGATCCTGCCATATTCTATGAGGAGGCCGGCGACCTGGTGCATGAGCGCGTCATAGCATTTCACCGGTATCTCGGGCTTCTCGAGGAGCTCGAGCATCGCCCTCCTCGCTATCACCATGGCCTCAAGCGCGTCATCCGAGTCTATGGCTATCACCACTCCCTTCGCGGTCCTCCCAACACCATGGCCACTCCTCCCAACCCTCTGGATAAGCCGCGTAACCTCCCTAGGCGAATTATACTGGATCACGAGGTCTATTCTCCCCACGTCTATGCCGAGCTCTAGGGATGATGTACAGACTATGCCGGCCAGCTTCCCAGTCTTCAACGCCTCCTCAGTCGAGATCCTTGTCGTCTTCGATAACGAGCCATGATGTATCCCTATGCGCATCTGCTCATCCCAGACCCTGAACCTGTTCGTCAGTATCTCGGCGAGCGGCCTGGTATTCGTGAAGATCAGGGTGGAGTTATGGGACTCGACCAGCTCCCTTATCACCCGCAGCCTCGCGGCCACATCCGGGTAAACCCCTATGCTCTCGGCGAGAACCCTATCCTCCTCATCGGGGTCTGGGTAAAGGACCGTTATGCTCATGCTCCTCGCCACCGGCACCTTAACTATCTCGCAGCCCCTGCCGACACCGGCCAAGAACCCCGCGATGGACTCAGGCTCACCTATCGTCGCGGATAATCCTATCCTCTGAAAATCCCTCTCCGTGATCCTAGCCAGCCTCTCGAGGCCGACGGAGAGCTGGGCGCCCCGCTTATCGGTCGCAAGCTCATGAGCCTCGTCAATTATAACCCAGCGCACGCTCCTGAGATGGCTCCTCAGAACCCTGCCTGTTAAGATGACCTGGAGGGTCTCGGGCGTTGTTATCAGGATGTCGGGCGGCTCAAGCGTCTGGATCCTCCTCTCCCTCGGGCCTGTATCACCATGCCTGACAGCGATCCTGAGGTCAAGCCTCTGCGCCCACCACTCGATCCTCTCCAGCAGGTCCCTATTCAGGGCCCTGAGAGGCGTTATGTAGATGACCTTGATTCCGGGGGACCTCGCCTCCACTAGGAGCTTGCTCAGGATTGGGAGGAGGGCGGCCTCCGTCTTACCAGTCCCAGTCGGCGCCATGAGAAGGAGGTTCCTGCCGGCTAGGATCTTGGGTATCGCCTCCCGCTGAGGCTCCGTGAGATGCTTGAACCTCTCCCTGAAGAGGGCCGCGACAGGCTTAGCCAGCATCCCGAGGACAGTCTCCTCATCGAGTAGCGACATAATCCTCCAGCCTTTCCAGCAACCATGAGTGATCTGAGCCCGAGGAAATAAGTATGTATCGGCTTGAAGCCTGGGCTGGAGAAAAGCCTAGAACTTAGCCCCCGAATCATGTTAGGGAAGGAAAAATAAAGGGGGATCATGCTTCGGCGCCTTAGCGCGGGACATGTAGCCCCTCGACGCGCTCAATATTCTTCAGGCTCGTGATTCCAGCCATGTGGCGACTCACCATGAGGATCGTGGCCCAGGTTAGCGTGACCGCCGCTGTCATCGCGACCCCTATCGTTGCCATTTCATGGAGCATTATCTGGATGCTCGCGGGGCTCGTCATCGCAGTCAGGAATGGGGGCCATGGGACAAGTTCTCCATGCCAAGCATGCTCGAGCGCCAGCAGGATTGATCCGCCCCAGAGAAGCGCGTTGAGAATCCATAGCTTCAGCCTCTCAGCCGGGTCTCGAGCCGTCCTCTGAACAACCGAGGTTGCCACGGCGAGGATCATTGGAACGAGGAAGCACGCCATATACTCTCCCCCTTGTAACACCATTGATGTAGTCGAGTAACACCAATATAAGCCTTCCCAGAAAGACTTATCTCGAGATCAGCATATCGCCATAGCCGCCATGTGGCTCCTGATCCTAGCCTTCGCGGCCGCCATCATCACCCCGCTATGGTATTCAATGGCCGATAATGACCAGTATATGCTCAGGCTTCTCTGCCTCATCCTCTGGGGGGCCACGATAATGGCCTTCATAGACCGTGTAGTTGGATACATAATGGAGGGAGGCGAGTTCATAGAGCTGACGCCAGAGGCCGCGGCGCTGGGCTTCACAATGCTGTTAGCAGCCCTGATAATATGGGAGATAATATTGCTGGTGAAAGACCCGAGAGGCATACTGCGTAAGGGACGTGGCCAAGTGAAAGAGACATGATCCCGATGCTCGTGATGGCGCGTTGCTACTCCTTTCCACCGAGCTCCTCATACAGCTTCTTTCTATTCGCCTCTAGGAGGTTCTCGTTAAACCCCATGTAGGCGGCCGCCGTGCGTACTCTCACGCCGCATGTATCCGCCCAATCCATCACGGGTCTCACCCTATCCCTCCACTCCAAGTCCCGAAGAAGATGATGATCTAAGATCATTTCCTGGAGGAACCCTCCGCCGATGATCTCAGACATGTTTCTTATCGATTCCCTGAAAACATTATCCCCCAGCCTGTATCCGAGCATGTATGTCATGGGCCCATCACAGACCAGTATATCAGGCCTATTGTCCAAGATGAACTTCACCTGATCTCTGGAGACGAAGCCCTCCACATCCGACGAGTGTATGAGCTTCTCGCCGCGATCTACTATGAGGACCTCGACCACGTAGCCAAGCCTCGGATCATCTCCATGCTCAACCGGGCTGGAGAACCTGACCCTGCATCCACCGATCCTCAGCTCCCGGGAGTCCGCGACCTCAACCCTCGCATCAAGCCTCCTCAACCTCTCAAGGAATATTCCCGCCCTAGTCCTCTGGCTGAAGTTTATCATGCGCTCCGGATCCTTCAAGAGAATCCTCTTGCCTCTCAGCCATCCAATATCCTCCCCCAGCCTTGGGAAATGATCATAATGATAATGCGTGATTATTATCAGGTCCGCCTCGGATGCCTCACTCTCTATGGCCCGCTTATGTTCTCTCAGCCTCTCAAGCTCTATTGGATGCGGCTTAAGCCCATATCTCCATGGCCCGAGAGCGGCTCCCGGATCAATAATGATCCGCGCGTCATCAGCTTCTACCAACGTGCACATGCTCCGGGTCCCCATGCTATCGAATGCCAGAAACTTCACCCTCATTTCTCCTCAGCAACCTTGGAGCCGCATAATGGGCAGTAAATGGAGTCTGATGGTATCTGGCCACCACATGATGGGCATTCGATAAGCTCTATCTCCTCCTCGGCCACCTCGGCCTCCGGCCTCACGGCCTCCTCCACCGCCGCCACCTCAACCTCGCGCTCAACCTCCCGCTCAGCCCTGAGATCTGTGATGAGAAGGGCCAGCGCCGGGGATGCTATGAGGCCTAAAACCCAGTAAGGCCAATCAAAATACACCCGGGATGATGCGGCCAAGAATAATCCCGAGAGATAGTTCGTCAAGAATGCTGCAGCGAAGCCCGAGACTGGAGGTATGATGGAATAACGACCGCGAATCATCAAGCCCGAAATGATTCCGGAGACAATCGCGGCGAACATGATTATGATAACGAGGATTATGTATGAGCTCGTTAAAGTTGATAGCAAATAGGGTAACAGGAAGAATAGGTAGGAGATTATTGAGACGGCGACAAGCCTACCAATCAACTCCCAATACACCAACCACTGAACACCATTTTATAGATTATGGTTGATGCACTTCCCACGCGGCACAGGCTTCCGGGCCACAATCCTCAAGTAAGATCCATGAACTAGCATTGTCAGACTCGTCGATTATCGTCCCTCGGGCAATTCATGTTTCTCATACTCCGGCAATGCGGATCAAAGTTTTTATCCCGAGCTTTGCTCCGGGGTGCGAGGATGCTGGAAGCAATAGTCTCCGGCCTGCTTACATTTTTTCTGGCGCCAGCGGCGATTATACTGGGGAGGCGGCTTGAGGTCGTGGGCGTGGACATTCATAAGCCTTGGAGGCCCATCGTCCCTAAGACCGGCGGCCTCGCGATAATCCTCGGCGCGACCGCCGGCATGATCCTCGGAGCACATGCAAGCGGGTTCCAGCTCTTCATACCGGTAATCCTCTCCTGCCTAGTCGCCGCCTCCATAGGCCTTGTAGAGGATCTACGGGAGGAGATAGATCCGAGGCTCAAGCCCCTCCTGCTCATCTTCGCGTCCCTACCTGTTCTTGTCTTGGGAGCATATTCTCCTAGGCCGCTCATCCCGTTCCTCGGGAAGACGAGGCTCTACAGGGTGTATCCCGTGCTAGTCATGGCATCATATCCGGTGATCTGCAACGCCGTCAATAGCCTCGATGTCCTTAATGGGTCGGCGCTCCTAACATCCATTCCCTTTCTCATAATGAGCTCTGTGATATTCTATATGCGGGGTGATCTCCAGCTCCTCATCCTGAGCCTGATATTCCTCGCGGCCGCCGTGGCCATGCTTCCCTACAACATGTATCCGGCTAGGACGTTCATCGGCAACTCCGGGAGCCTCTTCATCGGGGCAGGGATAACTTCCATAGCCATAATGGGAAGCATCGAGGTGGCGGCAATAATAGCCCTCATGCCCCAGATAATGAACGAGATGTATGTGTTATTCTCCATTCGCGGGCTCAAATCGGCCAAGAATATCGGCAGGAGACCCGTCGTGGTTGAGAATGGCATGTTGGCGGCCTCCGAGGACCCGGATGCGCCGATAACGCTCCTGAGGATGATCTGCGCCGGCATTAAGGTTGATGAGAGAAGGGCTGTCTATGCCATGGCCCTGATCTCCGCCTTCGCCGCGTTCCTCGGATTCCTCACTCACATCCTGCTATTGGGGGGCTGAGCGAGAATGGGCTTGGCGAGAAACATCCTCATGATAATTATTCTACTAACCCTGGTTTGGGCAATATTCCTCTTTGCAAGCTACGTGATCACGGTTACGGTGCTCTATACGCTAGAGCTCCCCGGAGACACGATTACAAGCATCGCAAGGGTTGTGCTTGGAATCATAATCGCCGGAGCATGGATCCTAGGATGGTATAAGCTAACCAAGCTCTGGCTATACAAAATCCTACTAGCCGGAAGGCGGGAAAACCACTCCAATTAAAAATAGAAACATAAACTAAGGAAAAAGAACTTAGCATCCTCCTTTTATTAGGTTGTCTCGGGATAGCATGTCTTCGCCTCACTCTTGCCACATAAATACTGTTGACGGTCTATGAAGTGAATCTTCTCCTCGACATGGTACTTATCCTTTTTAGTATAATCGTCGATATCTTGAGACCATTCTCTCTAGTTCTATCTCTTATCTCCCTGCTATCAGGTCCATAGGTGGTAAGAATTTCAACCTTCTATCCACCATACTCCTTAAGAGCTTTATAACGTCTAGCGTCATGTCCACCTCTCACACCTTCTCCCTGATTGGTTTCACGCCTTCTTCATCCTTGGTCCACCCTTCTCCTTCCCCTCTTGGAAATGCGTTCCGGTAAAATGCTTAATACCAGTAGTATTGAGGGGTTGGGGAGGAGACTTGAAGACTATAATTATTCTCGTGGCAATCCTCTCAGCCCTCCTATCGCTTGCCTCGCAACAGGCCGCGATGCTCATCACGATAGATCGGGGCGGGGTCGCAGAGGCCCATCTGAGCCTGAGCGCCGTCGAGGGCTTGAATGAGGTTAGGCTGCCTGCTGAGCCTATTCCAGAAACCATCTGGGTCCGGGTGAACGGGGAGTATGTGGCCCCGATCTACGAGAATGGCGTCCTGTACTTCTTCTCGCGGGCCCCGGGAGACGCTGAGATAGACTACATGATCAACATCTCCGCGAGGAATGATATTCTCAGCTTCGAGGTTAATTGGGGGAACCTCACGAGGCTGAGGATACCCCCACAGGTGATCCTGCTAACGGTCCCGAGGAACATAACTGGGATGGAGTATGTTGAGGGTGATCTCGTGATAGAGTTCTATGGCCCGGAGAGGATAGAGTATGTCGTGAGGACATTCCAGCCAACAACCACGGCAACCAAGACGGGGGCGGCCACCATTACCAAGGAATCCATTACAACTATAACGTCCCTAGGGGCCTCCACGGCGGCCTCGACAACCACTATGGGAACAGGGATCATTGGGGGTCCCACCACGGCCACAATGGCCCAGGCCACGGGCACCTATACCATTACTGGGCCTCCTGGGATAAGTCAAGTCATGATTATTGTGGGTTTAGCTGCTCTCATGGCGATCGCGGTGGCCGCGGCCGTCGCCTATTCAAGATCAAGGAGTAGGGGCCTGCCTCACGAGGATCATTCCCTGACGGGGCTCGATAGGATGATCTTGGAGGCCATCGGGAATGCTGGCGGCTCCATCCTCCAAGGGGAGCTCCAGACCTCACTTAACCTCCCGAAGACCACGTTATGGAGGCGTGTCAGGAGGCTTGAGAAGCTCGGATACATACAGATCGTGAAGGAAGGAGCCTTCAACAGGCTGATACTGCTCAAGAAGCCCGACTAAATGGCCTCAAGGTTTTCGGCCAAGTTCCTAGCAATGGAACCATTTGGAACCGGGATTCCCAAAATTCCCTAAAATTATGAAACCACCCTGCAATATTCGGTGATCATGCGGTGATGAAAGCGAAGTTGAGCTTCCAGGCAATTGCTGTCGCGCTTCTCCTCCTGCTTGCAGTAGTTCCCATTATGGCTGCATATGGCCAGGCGAACCTCGACCCTTCCAGCAAGGAGCTTGAGAAGCTGAGGCTGCGGGCCCAAGTCCTGCAAGGCACCCTGAATAAAGCATTGGATACGCCATGTATCCCGGACTCGTTGAGAGGTGAGATTAAGGCGCTGGCCTCCATGAACACCTCAACACTATCCGAGGATGATCTAAGAAAGTTCATCGCAGAGGCTGAGGCCCTTCTAACAGAGGTCAGAGGATACCTGTCGAGGTGTAATGTGATACTCCATCAGGAGGATGTCGCCCTAAGCCTCCTCAAGGGGGCTGAGGAGAGGCTGAACATGACGCTGGCGAGGGTGAACATGACGCGGGATGAGGCTGAGAGGGTCAAGGAGCTTCTCAAGGAGAGGACTAGAGGAAATATGACCGTCAGAGATGTCGCGCAGCTCATGAAGAATGTTAGAGAGATGCTGAGACATAAGTGGGCCGCGAGGCTCTCCGACGAGATGATAAATTATACCGAGAACATGAGGGTATCCGGCGCCATATTCGGCCTAATGAATGCCCTGAATGCCTCGAGTAAGGTCTTATTAGTCCTTGAGAGGGTTAGGGAGAGGCTCATTGAGGTTAATGCATCGGAGAGGGCTGTCGAGGCGATAGAGCGTAATATAGAGAGGATAGCGGCGGCGAGGGAGGTCTTGAGGCAGCTGATAGAAAGAATGGCCGCCGGACACCCGCCTGGAGGGATCACGCCACCCGGCCCGCCTGGAAATGTTACACCCGGAAACATTACACGCGAGAGGTCTAGGGAGCTGGAGTCAGCCGCGAGGGAGAGGGCCATTAAGATGATCAACGAGTGCATTGACAGGCTCCAGGAGCTCAGGGACAAGGCCCTCAAGATGAACCTAACGGATCTCGCGCGTGAAATAAATGCAACAATAACAAGCCTGAGGGCGCTCAGGGATAGGGTAGCATCCGGTGAGCTAAACCTGAAGGAGCTGACGGATACCATAGCATCTGCCAAAGGAGTGATCAAGCATGCCGAGGAGAGCATTGAGAAGGTGGCTATACCTCATAAGGGCGGGAGAAAGTGATGCCAACGCCCCCGATAACTTCGCCGACATCGCTAGGCCCATCACCACCAATGCCGCCGAAGGGAAGCACTAAGCCGCAACCTCCTTTCCTTTTTCTAAACCTCCTACATGCCCGCAATGTGGGATAGGTTTATGCTTGCTTGGGAAAATATTGGCTCAGAAAATAGGGTTGCTGCCGGCTTTTAGAGCTATGAAGGCTCGTGGGCCAGCTCATCCCATTTTTGTTATCTTAATTTTAAGCTTTCCGCCTTCATGTGTAAGAAGCTTAAGAGCGAGCAATTCGCTGGTGAGGCTGATTAGGCTTGCGGAGGGATTTGAGCATCGGCGTTGTCGGTGTCGGCTCTTGGGGTAGAAATCATGTTAGGGTGTTGAGGTCGCTCGGCGTAATCGTGGCCGCCGTATGCGATGTTAACGAGGAGCGGGCGAGGAACGTGGCGAGGGAGTATGGTGTGGAGAGATACTACACGAGCCTTGACGCTATGTTAAGCCGGGAGAGCCTTGACGCCGTGACGATCTGCACGCCCTCGGTAACCCATGCGGACTGTGCTGTTAAGGCTCTTGAGATAGGCCTCCACACCTTCGTCGAGAAGCCCCTAGCATCAAATATCGAGGGATGCTTGAGGATAGTTGACGCGATGAGGTCGAGCGGCAGGATAGTCATGACCGGGTTCATCGAGAGGTTTAACCCGGCGGTCAGGAAGGCCATGGAGCTCCTCGAGACCGATGAGATAGGGGAGATACTGATGATCCATGGTAGGAGGATTGGCTGGTGGCCCGAGAGAATCGGGGACGTGGGGGTGGTCAAGGACACGGCGATCCACGACATAGATCTCACGAGATTCATCCTGAAGGAGGATCCAACGCAGGTTTACGCGAGAGGTGGGAGACATTTTCACAAGCTCGAGGACCATGTCCAGGCGATACTCTCGTTCGAGAACGGCTCGAAGGCGGCGTTCATAGAGGCTAACTGGCTCACCCCGAGGAAGAAGAGAGAGATGGAGCTTACGGGGAGCGGCGGCGTCATCTCGATAAAGTTCCTAACACAAGAGGTCTCACTCGAGAAGGCTGACATGGTGATCGAGCCAATAGTGAAGCAGGAGGAGCCGCTCAAGCTCGAGCTCCAGCACTTCGTGGAGTGCGTGTCAAGCGGTGGTAGGCCGCTTGCTGACGCCTTTGACGGGTTAAAGGCGGTGGCCATCGCCGAGGCAATACTCGAGTCCATCGAGACGGGACGCGTTATCGAGCTTGACCTGAAAAACATCGTGTAGGGAGGAGGCGGCCTAGCATGTCCTCGGAAGTCTGGACTATTAGATGGGTTAATGGTGTTGTGGAAATCCTTGATCAGAGGCTTCTACCTCATAGGGTGAAGTATCTCCGCCTCAGGACGGCGAGGCAGGTGGCCAGGGCCATAAGGGATATGGCGATTAGGGGTGCTCCAGCGATAGGCGTCGCCGCCGCGATGGGGATAGCGCTAACGGCATACCACTCGAGGGCGAAATCCCGTGAAAAGCTCCTAGAACAGCTTAGGAGAAGCTATGATGTTTTGAGGAGCAGCAGGCCTACGGCCGTGAACCTCTTCTGGGCCCTTGACAGGATAATGAGGCTCGCCGAGTCGCTTGGCAGCGTCGAGGAAATCAGGTCAAGGCTTGTTGAGGAGGCCCTGAGGATAATGGAGGAGGATGTTGAGGCGAATATGAGGATAGGGGAGAATGGCGCGAGGCTCATAGAGGATGGAGACCGGATACTGACCCACTGTAATGCTGGAGCCTTGGCGACGGCGGGCTATGGGACTGCCCTCGGCGTGATAAGGGCTGCACATGCACAGGGCAAGAAGATCATGGTCTATGCATGTGAGACGAGGCCAAAGCTTCAGGGGGCCAGGCTTACTACATGGGAGCTCCTGAGAGATGGGATTCCCGTCAAGCTGATAACGGATAACATGGCAGCATTCCTCATGCAGCGCGGGGAGGTGGATAAGGTGATCGTCGGGGCTGACAGGATACTCGCGAGGACCGGCCACGTAATAAACAAGATCGGGACCCTATGCCACGCGATATGCGCGAAATACTATGGGATACCGTTTCTCGTGGCCGCACCCACCTCAACGATAGACTTCAAGAGCAGGCTCGAGGACGTGGTCATAGAGGAGAGGGATCCGAGGGAGGTTCTTTACGTGAATGGCAGGAGGATAGCGCCGGAGGGCATCGAGGCCTGGAACCCCGCCTTCGACATAACACCACCCGAGCTCGTCACATACATAATCACCGAGAAGGGCGTTTACAGGCCGGATGAGCTTAGAGGAATAGGTTCAGGAGAGTTATCAGGAGAATAGTGGCGACCCCTATCGCGAGGGATTTCAGGCCTGATACTATCATGCTGCTTCTCGCGATCCTTCCCAGGAATAGGCCTAGGGCGAATAAGAAGCCTAGGGAGAGTCCTAGAGAGATGTAGAAGGCGAGATGTGGGGTCAGCGAGCCGGAGAGAACGGCGAAGTATGGCGATAATGGGACCAGGCCTGCTACAAGTGCCGCGAGCGCGTCTACTATCGCTGAGAAGACCGCAGCCCTCTTCCTTGCCTCCGCTATAATCGAGTTGTCGAGCTTCATGAGCATGGCCTCCTCGAGCTCTCTTATCCTCCTCTCCTGCTCAGCCTTCTCAGCCATGTATGTCCCGCTCACGCCTGAGACCGCCATGGCTATTAGGGCGCCGACACCGGCGGCGACGATATTGCCCGCGCTGGCCTCACCGAGCAGCGTCGAGCCGAGAACTATCCCGAGAACAGTCACTATTCCATCGAACGCGTTCATGACAGCATATCTCCTAGAGAACTCGCCAGCGCCTGAATACCTCATTATCCTCGATATGGAGCCCCTTAGCAGCCTGAACATCTCAAGCTCACCCCTCCCTACTCGAAGACCACCTCATCCACGCTATGGATCGCGCCGCCCAACTCCCTCACCCGCTCCCTCAGCGCCTCGAAGTCTATGTCCCTCCCCTCAACAGTGATCTTCACGGTATCCGTCTCAGCATCAACCTCCATGACCACCGCTGAGACCTTCTTCACGCCCTCAACCTCGGAAAGCGATCTACAGAACTCGATTAGATCCGGAATATGGGGCTTTAACACATCGAGGACAAGCCTAGACAATGAGGGGCGTTTAGACACCCTCTATTCACCCGACCTAGATATCGGCTATGAAACCGGGTTAAAAAGATTAGGCCCCATGCTTAAAACGGCGGCGAGCAAAAGAGCCTGAAACCTTTAATCCTGCTCGTGGGAGAATCAGATTACGGGGCAGGTGCGGCGATCGTTCCTCTCTTGGCAATTCCCTAATCATTAGTACACAACCTTCCCCAAAACAATCTGTTTACCAAGATTCTCTCCTTCCCCGCCCCCTGATGCCCGTCCACCTCTTGACGATGATCATATGAGAAGTCTCATGTTACTGGTATTAGGTCTGGTATTGGTGGTGTTTTGTCTGGTTTTAGCTGTATTGCGTATAGTGGTGTTCTGGGTTTTATTCCGTAGAGTAGAAGGCATCCATGTTCTCGTGTTATCTTTAGGTGCATGTCTGCTATTGGGGCGAGCCTCTCAACAATCCACGGCATAATTGGTTTAACGAGCCAAAACATTAAAGAATGATATTCTCTTATTGTATCCTGAGTTATGGCTAGCTGTTTTAATCCCTCCTCACCAGCTGTCCGAACGATTCTATCAACTCCTATATTCGCGATTATCGGGTTACCTGTTTTCTCGACAATTTCTATACCAAATTCTATGATCTGCCTACTTGTATCCTCAACGTTCCTAAGATCAACTTCTATTATGTTTCTCTCTTTCTTAATTAGCGCA
>Ga0078972_1010019_pt1 | contig 18108 bp, 23 predicted proteins | sample YelNatPaOPGAMG01_FD_67568 | JGI IMG/M metagenome (GOLD analysis project Ga0078972, IMG submission 67568) | Hot spring thermophilic microbial communities from Obsidian Pool, Yellowstone National Park, USA - OP-RAMG-01 (SPADES assembly) (version 2) | ecosystem: Environmental > Aquatic > Thermal... | reverse complement strand
AGTTTCGGGAGAAGGAGCCTGAGCCCAAGCTGAAGTCAGAGGAGGAATATGACGTGGAGGTGGAGTTGTATGACACTTGGAGGGAGTAGCCTGCGGGGCGCTATGGAGGCGCTGAAGGAGGCGGATAAGAATGCGCGTGGGTGAAATCTATCCGTCCATACAGGGCGAGGGACCCCACGCCGGAAGGAATGCGGTCTTTCTCCGCCTTTCGGGCTGTAATTTGGGATGCCCCGACTGTGATTCCTCCTTCACCTGGGAGGAGGGAAAGGAGATGAACACTGGGGAGGTCCTCGACACTCTTCGCCCCCTCCTCAGGAACAGGGGGCTCGTCATCACGGGAGGTGAACCCCTCCTCCAGCGGGACGAAGTGGAACTCCTCGCTTGGAAACTTCAGACAATTCCCTTCATCGACATCGAGACCAACGGGACTCAGAAGCCCCTCGCCTACAACACTCCCAACATCACCTACATCATCTCCCCCAAGCTCGGGAGTCTGGGCAGGAAGGTGGAGTATCTTCTCGATGTCATCTCCTCCTTCTTCAGCCGAAACTACGCCTTCAAATTCGTGGTGGGATGTGAGGACGACTTCAGGGAGGTGGAGAAATTCGTGGAACAGTATCACATCCGTCCCGAGAGGGTCTGGCTTATGCCCAAGGGGACTCACTTCGATTCCTACCTCTGGCAGGCAGTTTGGACTTACGCTTGTGCTAAGGGATACAACTTCTCCCCCCGGCTCCACATCCTACTCTGGGGAGGGAGGAGGGGAGTATGATGGTTCCGAAACTCGAAGAGAGGGTTGAGGAAATCCTGAAGCGGAGGGGAGGTGGACTGGGACTCACTACCAAACGCATCCGTGCCTTCCTCGAAGAACAGGGCATCATCTGCTCACATATGGATGTCTGCTGGGCCCTCTTCCGCCTCCGTGAACAAGGAAAAGTGGAGACCGCCAAACTGGGAAGGAAGAGGAGTTTGTGGAGGTTGGCGACGTATGGTGGGTGATGGGATGATTTTCTGCTTCGACTTGGACGGAGTAATCAACAGGACCCCAGATGACCTCCCTCCCCCCGAAAAGTTCAGGGTCTTCAGACCCAACTGGGGAGTGATACTGGCTATGCATAGGCTCAAGGAGGAAGGACACAAAATCATCATCTACACAGCCAGACATCCGGAGGACAAAGACATCACTCTTGAGTTCCTCAGGGACTTCAATGTGCCTTACGACGAAATCATTTTTGGAAAACCCTATGCGGATGTCTATGTCGATGACCGGGCGATGGGGGTCGAGGACTTCCTGAGGAGGGTGGGAGAGTGGAAGCGATAGTCCTCTATTCCGGTGGGCTCGATTCCTTTGCCTCTTTGTTGTGGGCTCTCGATTCCTACGATGAAGTAAAAGCCCTTCATTTCCTCCTTAACTGCAAGAATTCGCGTAAGCAAGAGAAGGCAGTCATATCGACGACGGAGGAACTCATCCGGACCAACTCTGGGCTATCTCTTGTCCTCTCCGAATCTTTAGGATTTTTGGGGCTTTTCGAGGAACCCGACTTCACAGTCCCGGTCAGAAACACCCTACTCATACTCAAGGCGACCGAGTTCGGGAAGGGGGACATAATCATACAGAACGTTCAAGAGGGGGAAACGTCCTTGATGGACAGAACAAGAAACCACAACCTCGTCCTTGAACGCTTCTGCGGAAGGCGGATAATCTCACCCTTCGAGAACTTCACAAAAACCGAGATAGTCAGTTGGGTTCTCTCCCACCACAAAAAATATCTCCCCCTTATGCTCAAGACTCACTCCTGCTTCAACGACATCGAGGGGGGATGCTGGGAATGTCCCGCCTGCTTCAGGAGGTGGGTCGCCTTCAAACTCAACGACATTCCGATTCCAATCGAGAGCGAAAAGAAACTCCTTTCATCCTCTTTGGTGGAAGTCTATAAAAGAAAGGCTCTCTCAGGTAATTACGGAAAGAGGAGAGGGAGGGAGATACTGGATGCCCTCGCAAAAGCCGGACAAATCTAAACTGCTGAAGGCGGTTAGGTCTCTGCTCAACACTCTCGACATAAGGGTTCCCGAGACCGACAGGAGAGTGACCGAAATGTATCTCGAACTCCTTTCGGGCAAATTCTCTAAGCCCCCGAAGATGACCACTTTCAAAAATCCGGGCTACGACCAAATCATCCTGATACGGGACATAGATTTCGTGTCTATTTGTGAACATCATCTCCTCCCATTCTACGGAAGGGCACATTTCGCTTATTTGCCGAAGGACTATATAGTCGGGCTATCGAAGGTTCCCCGGGCAGTCAGGTATTTCGCCCTACGGGAACAGACCCAAGAAAGACTAACGCAACAGATAGCCGATTTCCTCTACGAGAAAATCAAACCGAGGGGACTGATGCTGATAGTTCAGGCAACCCACACTTGTGCAACCCTCCGTGGCGTGAAATCTCCCGCCCGAATGGTGACATCTGCCCTCCGTGGGGAGTTTTTGAAAGACGCGGACTTGAAAGAGGAGGTGTTGAAACTCCTATGGCACTCCGAATAGACTCGACCAACATTCTTTTGACACGCAGGTGTAATCTGAGATGCTATCAGTGCAAAATCAAGTCCAATTATCCGAACTCCCCCTATATCCTTCCCACAAAGGAACTTGACGAAAAAGTCTGGGTGGACTTCATCGAGAGTTCCGGCGCGAAGTTCCACACCCTTTTCGGCGGAGAACCTCTGCTCTATCCCCAACTCGAAGAACTCATTTCAACTCTGAACCGAAAGGGAATCGCCTACACCGTCATCTCTAACTCAACGCTATTGGACAGACTCAAAAAAGTTCCTTACGGTCTTTCGCTCTCTTGCGATGGGTTCTGGAAAGATATGGACGAGGGGACCAAACAAAGGACCCTGTTGTCCCTCAGACTTTTGCCGGAGTGGAAGAAGAAAGGGGTGGTTGATGCTGTTGCTGTCTTCACAACAAACGCTTTCAACTATCTTCAGGTTTTCGGACTCATCGGTTATTTCACTCATCATCGGGTAGTGACGGAAGTGACCCTTCTCGACTGGCCTCACAACGAGTGGTATGATTTCGCAACCGAGTGGAGAGAAGGATGCCTTGAGAACATCCCTAAGTCTCAGTTCGATTTTGTGATGGACAGACTGATAGAGATGAAAAGGCAGGAGTATCTCATCCATAACGACATCCCATTTTTCGAGATGTCGAAAGTTTGTGGACGGGACGCATCCTATGTGTGTAAAGAACCGTGGAGGGCCCTGACGGTCGATTGCGATGGGAGTCTCCGTCTCTGTGCTCGCATCAAGGGGAAGAGAACTCCCCAATTCACAATAAACGATTTGTCCTCGGAAGAGCGGATTAAGGAAGCGATGCTACAGGACCAAAAGGAATTGTGTCGGGGGTGTAACTGGAACTGCATAATGATGATTGAGTCTGGTGCCGATTTTGTCTATCACGGACTGAGGAGGGAGTTGTGGTATGGATAGGATGATTGTCCGGACTCTTTGCGAAGACGTCTTTTCAGCGTTTCTCACTCAATTTGTCCATTTCGAGGAACCCTATCATCTTGTCCTCATCAAACACTCCGAGTCAAATTTTTCGTCCTACCAAAACTTCCTTCTCGACATTCTGAAACAAAGAGGATGGCGAATTGAAATCCTCAATACATCCCTGACGGGAGATAACACCTGTTATGAGGTCTACTCCTATGTCCTCCGGAACAGTCTCAGGCAATTCTTCTGGGTCGATGATGATGTGTTTTTTGGGGAGGACACCCTTCGTCTCCTCAAGGAGTTTTCCGTTCCGGACTCGATGGTTGCCCCTGTGGTTTGGTTTTTACACCTCAACAGTTATCAACTCTTCACTCCGCACCTCCCCGACCCAATGCCCATCTACTTCAACCTGAGGAAAGTCCCCAAAATTCAAACTAAAATTTTGCTATCTCAAGAAGGACATCTTTTTGGGTGGGCAATTCTGACTCTGCTCTTTTCACAATACACCAAAATTCGTCTTCTCATAAGCCCCGACGGTCCTTTGTCCATTCACGCAACCCACAAAAGGGAGCACCACAAAAACACTCCTTGGAAACCTTACCCACATTTGGTGGACCTGAAGATTAGAGAATATATAAAAAAGTTTTGTCCGGACTTCGCAAAAAGAACTGAGTTGATATTAGTCTATAAAAACAGATTTAATCCATTTAATCCGGAGGTGAGGAAGTGAAGAGCGCACTGGCAGTCACCTCAGGAGGAATGGACTCCATCTCAAACGGACTGATGATGCTCCACAAAGGGTATCGGGTCTTCTTCTTCCACGCCAACCTCAAGCACAAAGCGGAACTCGGGGAGAAGTTGGCCTGCCGGAAAATCGTCTCCGAACTCCAGAAAAGGGGATATTCAGCGGAACTCATTGAGGTAAATCTACCCTTCTTTTCCGAGTTCAGCGGGGCTTCCCTTCAGGACCGGAGGACAGAAATCCCGCTCGGATTGGAATCTATAGTCAAATCGGCGACTTCCATCGATGAACTCTGGACGCCCGCAAGAAATGTTGTTCTTCTGGCAGTCGCCTGTGCCTACGCTGAACATTTGGGAGCCAAATATGTGACGCTTGGGTGCAATCGCTCTGAACAGAACTATCCGGACAACACCAAAACTTTCCTCGACCGGTTCACCAAGATGGCAGAATACGGGACCATCAAGATTCATCCGAAGTTCATTTCGCCCGAGTGGAATTACGACAAAGTGGGAATCATCAGGTGGGACTTTGAGCACGGATTCGATTGGGTGTTGAAGTGGACCTGGAGTTGTGATGTTTCCCCCGAAAAGGGAAAGAAACGTGAAGATGTGAAACCCTGCGGAAGGTGCGGATGCTGTAACAATCGAAGAATAGCCTTTCTTATTTCGGAGCGACTCTATGGATACTACGACCCTCAATGGAAGGACTACCGAGACAGGGAGTATTTCTGGAAGGTATTTCTTCCTCAGGTCCAAGAAGTCCTCAAGAAACCTATAGGAAAGAAGTTGTGGTTCTATAAATACAGAAAGGAAATTTTGGAGGTGGAAACGTGATAGTCTTCTATCCTGGTATAATTCCGGTTCAAATAAGTCACCCAGAATACCTCTGGTGGAGACCCGAGGCTCCGGTCAAGCACAACTACGCTCTCGTCTCCTACGGACTCTTCTCGGAGAGGTTCAGGAATGTTCGTGCCTACCTTTCGCCCACTCTGGAACTGATGGGAGATTCCGGGGCTTTTCAGGTCCTCACAAAGGACTTTTCAGTATCTCCTCAGGAACTCGTCGCTTGGGAGGAGGAGAACTGCGACTGGGGGGTTCCCCTCGACATCTTCGTAGGAGACTTCCAATCCCGTCTCAAACAATCGGTCCGGAACTTCGAGGAGCATATCCGCTACGCTCAGGGTAAGTGTAAATTCTTCCTCCCCATCCACGGACCTTCTGCGGAGCAATTCAAGGAGTGGTGGGAGGCAGTCAGACCTTTTGTCGATGACTATGACGGACTGGCGATACCCTCTTTGTGGGACAAGGGGTCAGCCGACGCATCGCACTACTCCACTCACCCTTTGCACCGCTCCATTCCGATTGGATTTTGTATCGGCAAGACGGACATTATTCATAGTTTCGCTGTGGGGACTCACAGAACAAGACTGATTCTCCTCACCTGGGCACAACGCTATTTCAAAAGGATATCAACAGATGCTTCCTCTTATGCCATTCCAGCCTTCAACCGATTCTACAGAATGCCCAAATACTTGGGATGGAAGTTCATCGATTTCGGCTCCAAAGAGAGGGCTGACGGAAAAAGAAGGTCGAAACTAACAAGACTCCCCTGTCTCTGTCCAGCCTGTCGGATGTTCGAGAAAGAAATCATCGAGAATTCCGCTGCCCACGTGGTGGAGAACTACATTATGGAGCACCACCTATACCAGGACCTCGAATATCTGAACTTCCTCGATGCCCTCTCCACCGATGAGGAACTTTTCCTCGAATATGTGAAGGATGTCGACCCGACCCTCATCAGGGACATCGAGTTCCTCGAGTGCTGTGCTAAAGAGGGCTTCGATGTCGCCTACAAGAAATTTGGAGGGGGAATCTCTGCTTGGGGATAGTCTATAAAAAGAGAGGGAGGAAGATTAAATCGATTAAATTGAGCGAGGAGGGAAAGAAAGTGAGGAGAATCGAAATCCGGAAAGTCTTCCGGGTGGGGAAGTCCTTGGTCTTCGCCATCCCACCGGAGTTCGTGAAGGAGCACAATCTGAAGCCCGGTCAGCAGGTCGCTCTGGTCTATAACGGATACCTCAAGGCGAAGCCGGTGAAGAAGGGGCTCAAAAAGACCTTCTCAATCTACGTGAAGGAGGGTGAAAATGAGGCTGTCCAACCCTGATGAGGTTCTGAACTCCATCGCTCAGGCGAGGGGCATCCCAATAGAGGAACTGAAGAGGGCCTACGACGAAATCTACAAATCCCCCTTCGTCCAGACCGACCCCTCCTTCCTGAGCGATGAGGACAGGATTCACTATGTCCTGAGCGTGATGTGGACCCGTTATATGCTCAGACCCCCGGTGAAGGAGGTCGAGATTGTCCCCATCGGAGTATCCGCCCCCCGCTACACCAAAGCCGGGGAACTGATGGCGAATCTCTACGTCCTCACCCCCTCCTCCAAGTCCCCCGTCCGTCTCGTGCTCAGGGGGAAGGAGATGGTGGAGAGGAGGAAGGGGATTGCTTTCGGGGCGAAGTATAGGGTGAAGGCGGGGCAACTCTCCTCGGGGGACCTGATGGCGGACGAGAGGACGGTCTTCGATGACCCGGAGGGTCTCGAAATCTCCCTTCAGCAGATTCTCGATGGGTTGAACATCCCCAAGGTCCCTGACCTCGCTTCCCTCCCCAAGCATCTCTCACGGTTGGAGGGAGGATATGTGGATGATTCCGACTGGAGGAGAGTGAGTGGAATCATCCTCAGGGCGAACAAGGGACAGAGGAAGGATGGGTCCACATTCTGCGTCTTCACGATAGCGGACACCTCCATAGTCCCCTCCGAGAAGTTCGCTGGGATTACCGTCTGGGTGGATGAGACCCAGTTCACCTACGGTGTTGAGGACGAGATAGAAGTCTACGGGACCGTCCAGCAGAAACAGGACGGGGAGTGTTTCCTGAACGGATACCTCGTCCTCCCCAAGCACGTGAGGAGGTGAAATGGTGGTAGAGTCCATCTTTGAAAAGGTCTTCGGCAAAAGGGAGAAGCCCGAGGTCCCTCCTGCTCCAAAGGTTGAACAAGGCGGGGCGGTGGGGGAGATTTTTGGAGGTCAGCCCGAACAGCCACCAGCCAGGCCATCCTCACCTCCTCCTTCACCCCCCGCTCAAGTTCCTTCTGTCCCTGAGGTTCCTCCGGTGCGGACTGAGGAGGCGGAGGTCAAACCCCAGCCAGAGAGGGCAGCTTCATCACCTCCGTCTCCTCCCGCACAATTCGACCTGAGCGAGGACAAGGGAATGGGGAAGATAGCAGTAGTCATCTACGGTCTTAAAGGTAATGGGAAGACTTACTCAGCAATTTCCCTCCCCGGCTCCGTGGATGTCCTCTCCTTCGACCGGAAAGCGACGATGGTGAAGGCCCAAATCACAAAACTCTTCCCCGACAAGAGGGTCAGAGTGTTTGACTGCCTCCGCTATATGAACTGGGAGGAACCGGAGAAGATGACCGAGTCTGCCGAAATCACCTACCGTTATGTGAACGCCATCCTCGATGAGATAGCGAAGAGTCCGCCGGACTGGATAGTCATCGACGGTTCAGAAATCTTCCAGACCATCTGCGAATATGTGATGAGATACCGGAACAATATTCTCCCCTTCCAAGGCATAGCCAACCTCAATCTGTGGAAGGAGAGGAGAATGTATATCCGCCAGATTCACCAGAGGAGCGTCGCCATCGCAAGGAAGGGTATCGTCTACACCACCTATGTGGACAAGGACGAAATCGTGGAGGAAGGGGACCTCGTGACCAAGAAAGATGTCCCGAGGTGGATTGACGCCATCCTCTACGAGACGGATGTGGTTGTGAAGATTGAGCCTAAGTGGGAGGGAGGGACCCGGAGGTTCTACGCCTATGTGGAATCCTCCAAGTACCCTGAGTTCCTCCGGACGGGGAGCGTCCTCGATATCACGAACAAGGGGCTGTCGGAGGTGAAGGTGTGAGGGTCAAGGCGGACTTCAACAAGTTCAAGTTCCTCTTCAAACTCGGCTTCAATATGAAGAAGGACCCAAGCGATTACTTCCTCCTCAAGTTCACACCTCAGGGCGTCATCCTGTCCGATGTCTGGAGGGACGTCCTCGCCACGTTTGGTCTCTTCAACCCTTCTTTCTTCGATGAGTATCAGGTGGGACAGGAGGAGGTGGTCCCCATCACCGTGAACTTCCAAAAGATGAGCGGATACCTACGGGGACTTTCGGGGACGATGAGGACGGAGAACGGGAAACTCGTGATGGAATCGGGGAACGAGAAATACACGGAGACCCTCACATCCGCAGAGTGGAGGGACTTTCCCCTCGAACTCGACTTCGGGGAATACATCAAACTCAGGAAGATGGACCCCTCCGTGATTGCCAAAATCACAGCCGATGAATTGAAATCCCTCCCCTCCCTTCCCTACATCAGGTTCGAGTCCACGGACAGCGACCTCACCGTGAAGGTCATCCCGTCCCTCGACAGTCAACTGGGAATCTTTGAGAGCAAACCCAAAGCCCAATTCCTGAAGGTCTCCCCGGTCTCCACCCTGCTCAACAATGAATACTTCGAAACGATGATTGACCCCCTCACCGGTCCGGTCCATCTCCTCCTCGACCAGATTGGAATCGCAATTTCGCAGGTGACCAAGGACTACGCCCTTTGTCTGGTTCTGGCAGGGATAAAACTCTGACGGGGGCGGAGGATGTTTGACTCCATCTTCAATCGCCTCTATCCCTATTTCCCCCGTGAATTGGGTCTTCCCTATCGCATTCTCGTGAACTCACGGGAGGAGATGCTGAAGACCATCAGACAATTCGACGGAAAGACCGACATCTTCGCTTCCGTCTACGATGCCTCCCTCATTGTCGACAAACTCTTCTACGACTTCGACGGAAACCCGGAGGAGGCAAAAATCTTCTACACCTTCCTCACCGAAGAGAAGGACCTGACCGTTATCCCTGTCCACTCAGGGAAGAGGGGAATACACCTTTACATCCTCCTTCGTCCCTCTCCCCCCGACAAGATGCTCCTCACGGATGTGATGCGGGGGCTCATCGAGGAGTGTTTCAACGGGAAGTGTAAGACCGTGGACTCCCACACCTTCGGGAACCTCAGACAGTTAGCGAGAGTCCCCAATACCCGGAGACCGGGGCTCGGGACCTATTGTGTCCCCCTTCCCCTCGACTGGACCAAGATGACTCCCGCCCAATTGATGGACTATATCAGGTCCCCTCGTAGGGGGGAATTCGAACCCCGAAAGTTCCCAAGTCTGAGCGATTTCCCCCGAATCCAAAGGGAAAGAAAGGGAGAAATAATCATCCCCGCTCCCGTCTTCAAAATCCCACAGGACGAGAGGCTCTTCAAGGACATCCTGCGTCCCTGTCTGTGGAGGGCAGTCCATGAAAAGAATCCCTCCCATCCTGCGAGAGTGGCCACCACCATCGACCTTCTGAACTCAGGGATTTCCCCCGAGACCATCCTTCACTGGTATTCCACTCTGGGATGGAGGGACTTCGACGTGAAGACCATCAAGTATCAAATCGACCACATAGCGAGGGCTGGATATCACTCCTACTCTTGCCGGAGGCTCAGGGAACTCAAGATACCGAGGAGGTGCTGTGTGGAATGAGGGTCAGAAGAAACGGATGGTGAACAAATGAATCTGTCCAAGTTCATTCTGGCAATCTTCATAGTCTTTTTCTTCAGCCTTCCCAACCTGAAGGAACTCATTGAGAATCGCAAAAGGAGGAGGAAGAAATGAGGTTCCGCTTCATCACCGGGGACTATGACAACATCGGACTCTACTGGTTGTGTCGGGGGGAGGATGGAAAGAAGGAGAAACTTCACCTCCTGAACTTCCACCCCTACTTCTACCTCGATGAGGTCTGTCATCCCCCCACCGACCCCTCGCCCATCAAAATCGAGGAGGGCTTTAGAAAGGTCTTCACCGGAGACAGGATGAGGAAACTCTACTTCAGACATCCCGGCGAGGTCGCAAAGGCTCGGGAAAAGTATCTCCCCCAAGCCTGTGGGGAGGACGACATCAGATTCGTAATCCGAAGTCTCATAGACACGGACGTGAAGTCCGGGTTCGAGGTCTCCCCCATCATCTCCAACGTGACCTACATCAATCCAAGCAAAATCACACCCTGTTCAGCATCTCACATTCCGCTCAAACTCGGATACATCGACATCGAGGTCCTCAGCAAGGGAAGATTCCCCGATGCCACCAGACCTAACGACAAAATTATCTGTGTCACCTTCTGTCAGGACAAGACCTTCCACACCCTCCTCCTCGGTGAGAAATCGAAAAGTGAGAAGAGGGGGGACTGGGAAATCATCACTGTCCCGAAGGAGGAAGAATTAATCGAGGGACTCAAAACGCTTTTGAAGACCTACGATACGGACATTCTGGTTTCGTGGGGTAATTTCGACTGGAACTATCTCGTGTCCAGATGTGGATTCCTCGGTCTCAAGTGGGACGTCGAATGTATTCCCCTCAACCTGATAACCTTCTACCGGACGCTCGAAAGGGGTTCGGCGAGACTGAAGAGCGTGGTGAAGAAGGAGGGTTTGGTGGATGAAGTGAAGTTCGAGGAGTTCCACTCCGAGTGGTATGGGAGGGATAATGAGAAGTTGCTCGAATACAATCGGAAGGATGTGGAATTCCTGATGAAGGTCGATAAAGAGTTCCATCTCTCCGAATTCGCCATCGCCCTCAAGGAGTTCGCTGGTCTTCCAGATTTTGAACTCTACCCCTCACAGATAGTGGACTCGGTCATCCTCCGCAAGTATCACAATTCGGGTTGGGTCTTCCCCTCCCGCAGAGGAAGGAAGGATGAGTCGGGTCTCTACTCGGGGGCCCACATCGAGACAGCAAAAGCGGGCTTCTACGAGAATGTCGGAGTCTTCGATATGTCCTCCTACTACCTCTCCATCATCATCTCGAAGAAACTGACATTTGAGAACGACGGGAACAGACTACCGGAACTCGTGAGGGAAATCCTCTCACTCAAGGACAATATCTCCCAACTCCTCAAAAAGGCGGAGCCGGGGAGCAGGGAGTATCTCCTGCTGGAGAGTCAGAAACAGGCAGTCAAATCCTTTCTCCTTTCTCTTTACGGAGTCCTCGGCGATGCCTCCTCACGCTTCTTCAAGGTGGAATTCGCCTCGACCGTCACGGAGACCGGGAGGAAAGGAATTCAGTTCGTGAAGGAGGTCTCCCCTTATCCCGTCCTCTACATCCACACAGACTCCCTCTTCCTTCAGGCACCCTTCGAGGAATGTCAGAGACTCGAGACATTCCTCAACGACAAACTGAAGGAATTTTCCGCACGAGAGGGTCTCGACCCATCCCTCACCCTGAAGTTCGAGAGATTCTACGACACCATCATTTTCACAGGGGTCAAAGCGAGACACGCCGGACACGTCTGCTGGGAGGGGAAACCAGTGGACTACATCAGGATAGCCGGATACGAGGCGATAAGGGGAGATTCCTCCGAACTCACGAGGGAGGTTCAGGAAAAAGTTTTGGACTTCATACTCCGGAAGAAGTGGAATGAAATCATCCCGTATCTCAAGCAAGTGGTGAGGGAATTTCCCTCATACCCCATCGAGAAAATTGCCATTCCCAAGACCCTGAGGCAGGAGGAATACACGAAATCCAAACCCAATTACGTGAGGGGAGCAGAATACGCGATGAAGTATCTGGGGGAGGAGATTAGGGCCGGAGATACCGTCTACTTCATCCCGGTGGTCCAGGTCCCCAAAGGTCTCCCTCCGACGGACGTGGTGAGCGTCACGGACCCGAGCAAACTCAAGGGATTCGTCCCCAACTATGACGAACTCATCGAGAAGACGGTGAAGGCGAAGGTCGAGGACTTCCTTCCTGTGGTGGGGTTGAATTGGGGACAGGTGAGGGGACAGTCAACGCTCGGGGGTTGGAGTTGATGTCCGCTCCGAACGTCCAATTACCCATCATAGTTGACACAAGGGAACTCAGGAGCAGGGTCCCAGAAGTCCTCCAGAAACTGGGGGACCCGATAATCGAGATGGAACTCGAGGTTGGGGACTACATCATTGGGGAAGTCTGCGTTTCCCGAAAATCCTCCGATGATTATGTCGGCTCCCTCACCTCCGGTCATCTCCACGATGAAATCTTCCAGATGCTCACTAACTACCAGACCAACATCCTCATCGTGGAGGGTTCCATCGAGGACACCCTTATGTTCCGCAACCTGAAGAGGACAGCCTACCTTGCCTCCCTCGCTGGAATCCCCGTGAAGAAGCCTCAGGGATTTGAAACTTCCTCCATCTCCATCATTCCCGTTGCCACCTCCACGGACACGGCTTGGATTCTCCACTACATACGGGAAAAAATCTTAAGAGGAGAAACACGTCTTTCCCCCATACCAAGGGTGGCGAAGGCAACGGAAACGGAGACCCCCGAGAGGAGACAGATTTTTCCCCTTCTCGCCATCCGTGGGGTGGGGGAAGTCAAGGCGACAAAACTGATAAAGCACTTCAAGTCCGCCAGAAACGTCTTCAACGCCCCGCTCGATGAACTGAAGAAGGTGGTGGGGGAGAAACTCGGGACCCGAATCTACAACTTCGCAAGGGAGGAGGTGAAGGATGTCTGAGAGTGAGACCTTCAAATACGGGACCCTCTTCTGCGGAGATGCGAGGGAACTGATTAAGAACGCGGAGGACGGGAGTGTTGACCTCATCCTCACGGACCCACCCTACGGACTGGAAGCGGATGAGTTCGATAAGCCCGATGTGTTCTATGAAATCGAGGACGAACTCTATCGGGTCGCCAAGCCCGATGCCTGGTTAGTCTTCTTCAACGCGATAGGGAAGTTCCCTCAAATCTTTTCGCTCAAAAAGTTCAATTATGTCTGGGTTATGACCGACATCATATTCGCATCGACCACCCTCAGTTATGGACCCTTGGGTCTGGTCAGATACAGACCAATATTCGTGTTCAAAAAGGGAAGCCCCCGAATCTTCAAATCCCACCCGGATGTGTTCTGGGCGGAAGAACTACCGGACGTCGAAAGAGTGAGGGATGCCCAAGCAAAATCCACCTTCATCTGTGCGAAACTTCTGGAGATGTTTTCCGAGGAGGGTCAAACCGTTCTCGACCCCTTCGCCGGATACGGGTCTATCCCTCTCGTCTGCGAACTCTACGGGAGGAGGTGGATGGGATTTGAAATCGACTACCGGAAGTATCAAAAAGCAGTCAGATTCATAAGGTATTTCGGGAAAGTGAAGTGGGAGAGGGAGAAAGAAATTTCTTCATCTCAACTCTCCCTTCGGGGATGGAGGCAAAATGAAAATAGTCTATAAAAAGAACCGGATTAAATCGATTAAATGAGGTGAGGAAAGTGAGACTTGTTGAGAAGTATCGACCCACAAAATGGGAGGAAGTCATCGGACAACAGAAAGTGATTTCCTCCATCCGTGAAATCCTGAAGAGGGGTTTCGATAATCTTCCTCACTTCCTCTTCACCGGGAAGCCGGGGACAGGGAAGACAACCGTTGCCCAACTCATAGCCCGGGAACTCTGGGGGGACAAATGGAGGGACCACTATGTGGAACTCAACGCCTCCGATGAGAGAGGCATCGAGACCGTGAGGAACCTGATAAAGTCCATCACCCAACTCTCCGGTCAGAGGCTCCTGTTGCTCGACGAGGCGGATATGATGACTTTCGAGGCCCAACATTCCCTCCGCAGGATTATGGAGACCACCAAGAGCACGGTCTTCATCCTCACCGCGAACCAGGGATGGAGGATAATCGAACCCATCCGTTCCCGTTGTGTGGTCTTCAATTTCGAGCCGATTTCAAAAGATGACATCCTCCTCCGCATCTGTCAGATACTCAAGGCGGAGGGAATTATACCCCAGACTGCTGAAGAGGAAAGCGCTCTCATAAAACTCGCCGAATACGCAAACGGGGACCTGAGGTGGGCCATCAACACCCTCGAGTCCCTCATCGGGGACGGGAAGATAAAGATGGAGAACATTGAGGTCTACCTCCCCCTCGGGCAGACCGAGGAGGTCCTGAACATCACTTTACAGGGGAACCTCCAGCAGGGGGTGGAGAGGATGAAGGAACTCCTCGCCAAGATTCGCCCCGATGATTTCGTATCCTCCGCCTACGACTGGATTGGGAAGGTTCAGGATGTGGAACTAAGGGCGAGGCTCTGGACCAAACTGAGTGAAATCGAGCAGAGGATTAGGCTCGGGGGGAATCCTCATCTCCACCTGACAGCCTTCCTCGCTTGGGTCTGGGCCCTCCCACATATGCGGAAAGAGGTGATGAAGGGTGAAGCCGGTCAGGTGTGATGATTGTAAGTTCGCCTCGATGAAAAGGGGCAAAATCCTCTACTGCGAGAAGCTGGGGGTGTGGAAGACAAGTTTCCAGACTCTTTACTGTTATCAATTCGAGCCGAGGGAGGTGAAAAAATGAAATTGGTAATCCGATGCGGAGTTTGTGGGACGGAACTCTTCTCCACGGCTTTCATCGAAACTCTACCGGAGATGGAGAAGATTCGACTCCTCGCTTTCCTCGGTGGGGCAAAGGCTTTCATGAACGATGATGAAGCCTTCAAATACACGATAGCCTTCTCTGTGGGTCTCCGTCACTTCATCGATGAGCATCCGGACAAACTCAAGGAACTCTTCAAAATGGAGGTGGAGGAGTGAACATCTCTCCGTCCTCTCTGAACCTCTTCTTCTCCTGCCCCTACCGGTGGAAACTCACCTACATCGACCAGAAGGAGGGAATTCCCATCGAGGACAGAGAAGCCCTCTTCGGTAGGATGCTTCACAACATCATCCAGGCCTACTACCAGAATCTCCCCGAGAACGCCAGTAGGGAGGAGGTGGAGAAGGCTCTGGAGAAGGCGGTCAAGGACTACTTTGACCCGATGTTCGAGAGGAGGAGGGAGAGGGTGGAGAGGTTGATGGAGAATTTCAAGAAGTTTGAGTTTCAACGGATAAAGACCCAGAGTAGGACCAAACCCGAACTGGTGGAGCAGAAGATGGTGGCCGAACCCTTCTCTGGAATCATCGACTTCTACAACGAGGGGTTGGTGATAGACTGGAAGACCAGAGGAGTGACCAACAATCTCTCCCCCGACTACATCAGGCAAGGGAAAATCTATGAGTTCATCCTGAAGAGGAACGGAAAGGAGGTCAGGTCCGTCAGGTTCTTTTCGTTGGAGATGGGGGAGTTCATACCCATACCGAGGATGAGCGATGACTGGCTCTGGAGGCAATACAATCAACTCAGGGAGACAGTCGAGAAGGGGAAGTTTGAGAAGGTGAGGGGACCCAATTGTAAGTATTGTGAACAAATCCTCGATTGTGAGTTCGGGGAGGTGGGAATGTGGAGTTTCGAGACCGACTGAAGGAACTCCTACAGAAGGGTGAGAGTTTCGCCTACATCGGGGACCTGAGGACCCTCCACGAGGTCGCGGAGGAGGTCGGGGTGAGGATTTATGAGGGGGCTCCGGACCAGGGGACCCTCGGGACAGGATTCTGCCTCGTGGAGGATGAAAGGGAGATGAAGGAGAGAGGCTTCATCCTCCTCACGGACACTCCCAGTAAGAAGTATCCCACCGTGGGATTCGGAGTGGAGGAGGATGTCTGGGCTCACATCAGGATGTTCGTCTTCGGGCAAATCGATACCCAACAACTTGTGGAGAGGACCCACATCCCTGCGAGGAGGCTCGAACCTATGGTGGTGAGTGAGGCTCTGGAGAGGCTGAAGGGGAAGAACCTCCTCCTCTTCCTCGACAGAATCTCGAAAGGAGGGCTGATGGGAGTATGGTTGGAGAGAACCCGATAAAGGTGTTCGTGGAGGAGATTTCGAAACTCACGGACGCTCCCATACCCTTCATACAGTCCGCCGCCTACTGGACTGTTTCAGCGACTCTCGGTCACTACTTCGATATGCCCCAGATGCGACACGCGAGACTGAATCCCAACCTCTGGATTCTCCTCTCCTCCATACCCGGCAGGATGAGGAGGAGCACGATACAGGACTACGCCCAGAAAATAGTGAAGCCCGTTCTCAGGGATTACCTCGAGCAAGTCGAAAGACTCCCAATGGAGGAAGCGGAGATGAAGACCGAACAAATTTTCATCGAGGAGGGGACTCCGGAGGGAATCATCGACCACATACAGGAATCCAAACTCAAAGTCTATCATATGTATTCCACCGAGTTCGGGGGAGTCCTCAGTAGGGCTGTTTCAAGGGACTATGAGGCGGGTGTTCTCACCCTTCTCTCCAAACTCTACTACGGGGAAGGGGGAATGATGCTCCTCTCTCGTAGAGTGAAGGGGACTTCTGGGTTCCGGTATCTTCCCCCCGGTCTCTACGTCACTTTGTTTGCTGGATGTCAAGAACCGGGGAACTATATAACCCGGTCCTTCGTCCGTCAGGGTCTCCTCCGCAGGTTGCTCATCTGTTATGTGGAACCGCACGAACTGGACAGGTGGAAGGAACCCTTGAGTATGGAAAACTACGAAAGGGACCAGGTCCTGAACACAATCACCGAAAGGTTGAAGGAACTCCAGAACCTCTACTACCCGATAGCGAGGAGGCAGTTCAAAGGAAGAATCCCCCTCATCTTCCTTTCTGGGCCTCTAAACGAAATCAACGATTACGCCCGGATAGTCGAGGACAGGGTCAAGAAGGACCCGAGCGATGCGAACATATATCGACAGACCTTCTGGGAGCACCTCGCTAAACTGTCCGCCATCCACGCCATAGGTGAGGAGAATAGGTTCAAGGAAGTATCGGGAGAGTGGCAACTTCACGTGACCGCAGAGGACCTGAAGGAAGCGAGGAGTCTCTTCGATTTCATCGACCGGAAGGCATCCACGATAGTGAGCGAACTGGAGCAGGTCCTCGCCAAGGTCACCATCTACTCCCAGCACTACGCAAAAATCCTCACCCCGCTCAGGGAATCGGGAGGCCGGATGAGATACTCCGAACTCCTCGCGAGGAGCGGGATGATTTCTGAGGACTTCGATAAGGTTCTCCAGAGTCTCGTCGATATGAGGAAGGTCAAGAGGAGGGTGGAGGGGGACGGACTCTATGTGGAATTGCTGGAAGGAAATAGTCTATAAAAATCCCTATTTTCTCCATTCTTTTGGGGTGAGAGTCAGTGGGGGGCGCTCCTGAACTGAAACTGGACTTCGAGAGGAGGGATGTGAATTGATGGAACTGGACCTCTTTGTTATGGGACTTGCTTTCCTCTTCTTCATGCTCGGTGTCCTCAGCGACAGGGGGAAGGTGGTCTGGTATGGGCTGGCGATGGCCCTCTTCCTCGCGCTTGGGGGAGTCCTCGCCACGGCCACCACCACCAAGATTGTGGAGAACACCGCCGCCGGGACCTACTCCGCGGTCGAGGTCCCCGTCCCCTCCGCCCACCGGTGGTCCGTCCTCTGTCTGGCGATGGGGCTCCTTAGCTTCCTCTTTTTGGCGCTGACCATCTGGGGGTTGGTCAGTGATATGCTGAAGGGGAGGTGATGGATTGTCCTTCCCCTCTCCTGACGCGAGGGTTTCCGACCCGGACGCCCTCGTGGCTTCGATGAGGGTCCTGCTGGACCCCTACCTCCCCACTCCGGAACTGAAGAAAAGATTTGAATACTGGCTCCCCATGCTGGCCCGGACGGTCTGCCTCGGGAACCTGCCCAGCTACGATTACGTCTTCAGGCTCAAGCTCTTCCTTTACTCCATCATCCTGTGGCTCAAGATGGGGCTCCCCGACGTGGCCGAGAGGAGGATAGCCGAGTTCCTCCTCGAGGTCCAAGCCTCCCGCTCCGTTCAGGGCTTCGAGAGGAAGATGGAGG
>Ga0078972_1010016_pt1 | contig 18112 bp, 26 predicted proteins | sample YelNatPaOPGAMG01_FD_67568 | JGI IMG/M metagenome (GOLD analysis project Ga0078972, IMG submission 67568) | Hot spring thermophilic microbial communities from Obsidian Pool, Yellowstone National Park, USA - OP-RAMG-01 (SPADES assembly) (version 2) | ecosystem: Environmental > Aquatic > Thermal... | reverse complement strand
GTAATATTTGAAGGCTGGGGGCGGTTCGCGCCAGCAGAGCCCTCTCCAAAATGTTTTTGTGCAGCGTGTTCATTTTTTTTCTCCTTTCGGTTAAACAAAAAAGGCCGGGGCGAAACGCCCCTGCCCCGTTATTTCTCCGCCCCGCCTCCGACGGCAACCAGGTAGTAGTCAATCCTTGCGCCCTCCGGCAGCTGCTTCGCCCCCTCCGGCAATCGCGCCCCCATATACTGCGCGACAATGACGTTGTCGCCAGGCTGCAGCCGCACATTAATGCGGTTGACGGGGACGTCATACACGGCCAGCTCCTGCGATACAAGCCTGGCGATGTCAGCGTGTCCCATAAAGCTGATAGGGCGCGTCTCAGCTACCAACCGTCTCACCTCCTCAATGGACGCCCGTTGATAACGCAATGTCCCGCTGCCCTGCAGCATGGACAACGCAAAGGCATTTCCGATATACCAGGTCATAATACGCCTCCTTTATTGTTGTGTAGTCCCTTCAAACAGGTCAGGTATAGCCCGGGCGGTTAAACCCGGGCGTTTGGTTATTCTCTAAAATCATCAACCCGCCCCGTTTCGATATACATCAAGCAATCCCCGCAAATCTCAAACTCCGCAATATCCTCCGGGGCTGCACCGGGGTTGAGGATATAGAGTATGTATCTTTCCCCGGCCTCAGGCCTTTGACATATAGGGCAGGGAATGTCGGAGTACGGTTCATAATAATCCCCATTATCAGTAGTCATTAGTTCCCCGTATTGCCGGCCTAGCTCCTGCAGGCGGGCATCAACGTGTTCTTTGTATTGCTCATAAGTCATGTCCTGTCTCCTTTACTGAAAAAATGTTTGCCCTTACTAATAGCACATAGTGTGCCAAACTGTATGTTGCTGATATGCTTAGAGTATATGGTTATTGATATGAGGATATAATGGATAATGTTTTCGCAGGGCGGGTTGACGTATGTTAATTTCGGGGCTAAATGGTTGATATTATTGTGGGGGTTAGTGCGTGATTATTATGCAGCGGTGCCGAAAATTAGGCGGGGTTGAGTGCGGTTAGGTGAGGCTAATGTTGTTAGTGGTGCTTAACTTAGTTAGACGTGTCTAATTGTGTTAGAGGGGACTAACTTGTGTCCGCCCTTATTCCCTGCTTGCCGCTGAATGTCGCGGTATCACGATTTTTTGATTCGTGACACCGGAGAACGCCTACCACTAGTCTGACGTTGGCCTGAGTTCCTTAATGATTTTGTTTGGCGGCTGCTGCTGCTGCGGGCGGGGGCGTTTGTGTGCGCATATAAGGAATATAGAGAGGGGCGCACGGGCGGGGCGGCCGGCCGGAGCCCCCCGCGCCTTGGCTTGTCCGCTAAAAATAGAGGGGCCCCTTCGCCCCACTTTCTATTAGCCTCACTTAACCCCCTTCCGATAGCCATTAGCCATACTAATCCCCCCACCCCTCTCGCCTCATCGCGACGCCGTTTCCCCCACTTTTACTCCCCCCACCCTTAACCCCCAAAATCCTACATTTTTGTACCGACACCCAAAAAAATAGTGTGTGTTTTTTAGACTTTATGCGTTGACTGCGTAAATCACACGCAAAAAAAAGTTCTCTCGTATTATCCAATGGTTAAGTACTCTGGAAGAAAAAAGTACTTGACAAGGGTTTTTGGGTGTGCTCTGTACGTACGTACGTGTTTTGTAGGTTGGGGTGTTAATGGTACCGTACCTGAGGTGTTGTAAACACCTCTTGGTTCTCCTCCTCTAAAGAAATATATCTTACGAACCCTCTCCGTGCGAGCGTTAGCGAGTCACGGAGGACAACCGAGCGCAGCGAGGGCGTCAGTGCCTTTTTTGGTGAGAAGTGTGTTTTTAGCTTAAGCTGCACTTAAAACCTTTTCTAGATACAAGAAAAGAAGAGCCTCTCTACAAAAAAGAGAGGCCTTTTAGTGTACCCGTACTTAGAAGTGTACTCTATGTATGTTGCGAGCCCAGGCGGGGCGACGCGGTTATTAAGGGAAACGCCTAAATCCTTTAATAAGGCCCTACACTATTTCAAATGTCCATAGTGTGTTCCCCAGTTCAGCGTCAGTTATATGAGTGCGCTTTACCCGTTTCCCATCCACGTACATGTGGATTTTGCCGCTGTCAAAAAGCAAGTAGTCCTCTTTTCCCCATTCTAAATTGCTGATCTTTACTTGAGTGTATGGCATTTGCCTCAGTAAATCCACTAGCCTCTCTGCTGCCTCTAAAAGCGTCATGCTGCCTCCTTATTTATAGCTTACTTCCCAGCTAAAGTCGTTTACGTCCTCAAGGGTCAAAAGTACATCAATAGGCTCCTTGTTTTTAACCGCGACCCATTTCCCGCAGTTGTCGAACATAAATTTGATCCCTGGTAAATTGGGGTGACTGGCCCATACAAATGTCTTATCCCTTTTTTCTACCTCCCTAAATGCATCCAGCATATTCATATTGCGCCTCCTACCATTTAGGAATCTTCTCTATGTCCCTTTTTCTTATTGTTTTTGGGTTGTCGAGCCATTGGGCTATTAAGAGCACTGTCTTCCTTGCGTCCCTCGTCACTTTGAACACTTCTTTTATCAGTTGGTCCAGGGCCGGAGAAAACGGGAGGCCAATTGTACGCTCCTGGCTGCCACGTTTTACCTTCAGTTGTAGTAACGAGTTCTCCTGATCTTGATACACCAACAACTTCTCGCCCGAGCCTATACGGATTTTTGCCAATTCTTCTTGCAAGTTCCTCCCTCCTCTTAATGTACTCGTGAATCATACATGCCCGTGAACCGCATGTAAGTTGGTTTGGATATGGATCGATCACTTCAAGGCCGCAGTGCGGGCATATGAATTTGTCGCGCACCAAAGGGCCTTTCTGCCTACAAGCCAAAGAGCAGTATTTTTTGCCGGGGTCATTTGTAATAAACAACCCCATACACCCCCTGCATCTCCTCACAAATGGACCATTTTTGAGGAACTGTATATTGTACTCTCCTGTACACTTGCGCGAACAAAACCTCGCCTTGCTCCAATAACTCGTAAACTCTTTGCCACAATTCTCGCACACATAAGTCTTGGGTTTTGATAACCTATGGGGGAAAGGCGCGCATTCATGAGAGCAGTATTTCTGTCCTTTGCGTGTTGGCTTAAAGACCCTCCTGCATGTTGGGCAAATAAGCTTCATGTTTAGTCTCCAAAAAGCGTGGTGGAGGCGTCCCACCTCGTCTCAAATTGGCCTACAGGCCCGTTTCTGTGTTTTAAGACATGAATTATGGCCTTGTCATCGGCGTGGCTTATGGCAAGGACCATATCAGCGTCCTGCTCCAAGGCTCCTGACTCCCTTAAATGATGCAATTGTGGCGCATCAGACGTTGCCATTCTATTCAATTGGCTTATGACTAAAAAAGGGACGGAAAAGCTCTTGCAAAGGAGCTTTAAGCCTCTACTTATGCTGCTAATTTGCTGCTCTCTGGGCAATTTTTTGTCCTCTGGCGGCATAAGCTGTAAATAGTCAATTACAATTAACTTTGGGGGCGTATTACAAAACAATTTTGTCAAATGGGCTCGTATGTCGTTCACGCCGCAAGGCGAGTCGCTAATAATGAGCTGTTTTTGTTGTATTGCCAACACCGCCTTATGCACTGCCTCCGCCTCATCCTCATTTTTGCGCCATTTTCCACTCCTCACATGCGTCAGAGAAACGCCAGACTCCATGCTCACGAGCCTCTGTACAAGCTGTTCAGCGCTCATTTCTAAGGAAAAAAACACCACCAGCGCGTCTTCAGCGATGTTGGATGCAATGCTTAAGCCCAACGCCGTTTTCCCGCAAGACGGCCTGCCAGCCAACAATACCAAATCGCCAGGCCACAGCCCCCCTAAAAACTCATCGTATTGCGCAATGTGCGTCTTGACAGGCCTTTTGCGCTTTTCCTCCACAAGCAGCCCCTCAGCTACGTCTCCCGCGTTTACAAGAGCGGTATCTGTCAAGTTGGCTAAGGAACTCGTCAGCCCAAGGAGCCTGTTCTCCGCCTCCTCGATTTCATTATCCGCCACGAGCTTTTTGCCGACGCTGTGCGTGAGCCAATGCGCAGTTTCGGCAATAAGCCGCTGTTTATACGCGGCCCTTAACAGCCTAAAAAGTCCTGGCAAATGACTTGGGACGCTTCCTACGTCCTGCAAGTGGCATAAATAATCAGTATTCACCAAATGGGAGTCGCCGTTGTCGCTCCAGCATTTGATAGTTCTGAGTGCGTTAATTAAACTTGGCGCGTCAGAGGCGTTTGCGGGCTTCGCCTTGAGAGCCTTTACCATTGCCCTCGTTTTCGGGTTGCAAAAAAGCGCTAAGGGCTCCCTGTAAAGTACATAAGCCGTTTCCGGGTAGAGGAGTATCGTCCCCACTACGCACTCCTCTGCGTGTATATTTGCGAGCTTGGTGAGCTTCGAGCTGCTCTCGGGTTCTGGGTTTGTCATGAGCCACTCTCCTATCTCTTTTCTTCATCGCCTCCACCAGGCAAAAATCAAACCAATACTCAGAGATCCAGACTTTGGGATGATGATTCATTTCTGCGCCTTTCTCCAAGCCCATCCATACATCCCATGCCTCTTTAATTAACTGCGGCTCATAACTGTTGTTTACCATTCTCCTTGTAAGCGTCACAAAAAAGTCCGTACCCCATGATGGCTTTATTTTGTATCTCGCCATGTAGGATTCTAGAATATAGTCCGTTATGCCCCTTATGACAGCCGGAGAATCCTCAATATAGCCACTCGCCATTAATCTACCCGCGATTTCCTGCATCCTTTCCTTGGGCATGTTCAATGCGCGAGTTTGAGTGAAGGCCAGAGCTATCCATACCCTCAACTCCTCCGCTGTGAGGCTTTCATCCCCCAGCATCCTTTTTACTACTTCAGGTTTTTGTAAATTGGTTTTGGCCTTTCCCATTCCTCTCCTCCTCTCACATCAGGGCTCAAGCCCCAAGCGCAATATGACATGGCTTTCGCCAAAGGATGATGAAGCACGTCCGAAATGGCGCGTTGATCCATAATCCAAGCGCATTGTGTGCAGTCAGAATGAAGGCTTAGGACCCTTGTATTCACGAGCTGCACCACTCTATTCAATCCCCTGTGAGCATCCTGCACGATTTTCGAGTCCACAGCCATCAACATAGCTACCGTGTCCCTATCCCTAAAATAGGGCCAATATGTCGAGGGATGCTCCCAGATTTCATTGCCAAAATAGTCCAAACCCTGCGAAAAATATTGTATGAGGCCGTCGGTTGCCGCGAGCATCACGTGAAGGTCACGCTCCGTTACATCAATCCAATACTCCTGAACCAGCATTGCGTCTTTTGCATCAACTGCCAGTTTCTGTATTGCGTCAAACGGCCCCGCGGCCTCATACAAAAATACTAGCCTTGCATCCGCCGTCTCGCCTCCCACCAAGAGCCAATGCTCAGACGTATCGTGCCGAGGGTCAGCCCACCCAATAGCCCCTACGATTCTCCTAAACTTCGGGGAATAGGGCGTGTTAAAAACTATATATCCTGTGGCATCTTCTCTCTCTGCTCGTCGCATTTTTCAACTTCTTTCATGACATCCTCAATCCATAGCAAAAACACCACAAACATGCCTATAGAGCCGCACAAAAGCCCTATTACAAAGCACAAAACCTCCATGTTACCCCTCTATTTCCCTCACCACGCGAGTGAGTTGCCGTAAAATGCAAATTACAGTGTCGTGTTCGTCAAACAGGTTGTAATATGTGTAGTGATCCGCTAAATTCGCCAAATCCTTGGCAATAGCTTTTAGCTCTTGTTTTATTACTGTCCCCTTATAGCGTAAAATGGCGTTTTCAAGGACCTGTTGGCCTATGGCAGAGCCGTTTTCTTTCATATACTCCTGCATCTCTGCGATGGTCGGTTCAGGAGTTTTTTTGCAGATATGCGCAGCTAATTCGCCTATCGGCTCTTTTTTCCTGCTCAACGCCCATTGCCAAAACTCTGTCAATTGTGCGACTCCGCCACGGAATTTAACAGGCCGTTGATGGTTCTAAGAGTGACAAACACATCGCACTCATCAAACAACACGACGCTGTTGTCAAAATAGATGGCTCCGCTATGATCCGTAAACACACATACTGCGCCTTCTGACCCGTCGTCCAATTTATACTTCAACTCGACCAGGGCTATTTCCGAGGCGTCCTCCCAGACGCCCTCGCCTGCTGCAAACAGTTGCTGCGCTATGGTCATCATGCTCCTTAATAAGCGGCCTTAACAAAGAGCCGCATCGCGGGCAGTCCATGTAATACACGCCATCTTCCGGCTGAGGGTATATTTTTTCGCACTCAAAGCAATACCATGTTATAGGCATGGTTACGCCTCATCCAGCGAAACCAACTCGTACCGGCCGTAATAGCCTCCATTTTGAGGCCGGAACCTTCCAACGCCCACAAATTTCCCCGCTTCCTCTATAACGCGAGACAATATCTCTTTGGTTATGATGTCGTCCAACACGTATATGGTAAGTTTCCCTTCCCAGTCAGAGATAGCAGGAAAGTGTTTTATCACCCGCGGTCCTTTACTGCCAGGTTTCCCATCTGCGGGAACCAAAAAGGTCTCTTTTATGATGTCATTAACAGTCTTATTCGTCACGAGATTCTCATTAATCATAATGCCAGCCACAATTTTTTTGGTGTATGTGGCTTTGCCGCTGCCCTTGATTTTAATATTGGCGTATTGCGCCCCGGATTCAAAAGAGCGCTTAAACGCCATGGCGGGGATAAAAATGCGGCCCTCTTTGTCTCTATCCATTCTCAGGTGCCAGCACCTTTCTTCATAGGCGTCCGGCTGCTCTCTCTCCAGCTTCGGTTCCGTGAGGTACTTGCTCTGGGAGTACGGCGAAACCGACCTCAAATGTGCAATATACGTTTTCATGTCACGCCTCCTTGTCTTGTGCTATAAACAATTTCAATGCGCCAACCGCATCCATACCTGGGCTAATCTGCGGCGCTATAACATCCAATCGTTTCTGGTCTGAGAAAAAAGAAATAACGCCGAGATAGGCAATGTTCGCCATGGCCTCTTGTTTTGCCACGGAAGTCAGACTGTCAGGCTCCCGTACGCAGCATTGCAGCGTAATGCGGCCCTTCCGCGCTGTAGTACGAATGCGTTTTATGTAGCGGCTTGAAGACATTGCGACATCTTCTGCGGATATCCGCTCCAGCCCTTTCCCCACGACAGCGTCAAAAAAACATGCCTTCGCTCAAAACAAGCAAATCCCGGGCTTTTTTAAGGGCTGCATAGCCTTTGGGATTCACGCTGGGGCGCACATCCATACCTGCGACGCCTCTTAGCTCATCCCACGTCAGCAAATCCCCTATTTTTGCCTCTTTCAACTTGTCATAGAGCGCTCTGCTTGTGATATTGAGTCTTGCAAGCGTATAGGCCAACTCCTCATCCATTTCACTGCCTCCTTTTTTTGTTGCCTAGCCTTGGCTTGTTATACCTTTTCGATTTTCGCCCTTTCTGGTCAAATCACGCCTGTCCCCGCCTGATTTGAGAACTGTTTATTGCCCCAGGTGGCCTTGCCTTGCCTTGCTGAAACTCGCCGTGCCCAGCTGATTCACACCTCTTTATGTCTGGTCATACTTGGCCATCCCTGTCTTTCCATGCCAATTCATGCTAAGTCACGCCGGTTCCCGCCTCGCGCAAAAAAAACTGTTTATTGCTTAAGTGAACCTTGCCTAGCCGTAACATGTCATGCCCGTCTATTTCTTGCTGAGTCTGGCTTAATCCGATCTTGTCTTGCCCTGACAAGTTGTGCCGCGCCACTTCAGGTGGTGTCGTGTCACATCGAGTCGCGCCGAGCCTAAACACTCCCATTTCTGCTGTGCCTCGCCTTGCTCATTCGAGTCCTGGCGCGCCGCTTCTCACCAAACCTCTCTTAGGGGATTTACACAAAACCCCCTCTTGAAATCCAATGTCAGCATCTCCCACGCTATAGCCAATGCAAACACGCCGTCATCAACACGCAGTTCCGACACCTTGTCTTTGGCCACTTGCACATATTTCTGCCGCTCTGGGTCCCAAATGAACCCTGCCAATTGCTCTAAAAGCGGTATCGACCTTAATAAAATATCGTCGTGCGCTATTGCCTCAGACAATCGCACAATTGCCGATTGTCGCGTTTTGGAGGACGTGGAATAGCCTATTCTTTTGCCTTCTCTCACGACTTTCTCGTCCACTATAAGCTCGTAGTACAAATTCGGATAACGTCGCATGTATGGGTACCGAGCCCTGTCGCCATGGCCGTGTTCCAATACCGCCAACACTGCCTGTCCAACAGCATTTCTTTCCACGCCCAACAAGGCAAATTTGTAATACGCACCCAGCAACCATAACACTACCCCAAAATCCGTGGGCTTTACTGTGTTGCTGCGATAGTGCGCCACCTGCTGCGGCGGTTGTTTCTTGAGCACCACGGCTTCACTATACGCTGCGCCTATACCCTCAGAGCAGTCTGCGCCTATGACGTATTCAGCGTCTTTCGTGGGATGCTCCCAAATTGAGAGAGGGCCAAATGCATCAGATACAATCTCAGGCGAAGGGACGGTGATTGATTTACTCCTGACATTCCCCACAATTAATGGCCTCTCCTGCTCCGCCCTCTTCATTTGAGGGGATATGACGGAGAGATCGAAAACATTAAGCCCCGTGGAGATAAAGGCGAGTTCGGGCGTCGCCGGATACTCTTGGTGAAATGTCGCCCACGACCCATTGCATTGGTCGAGCCTCACATTTCTTGCCCACAGTAATTGCCCGTCCGTAAGGCCGTGGGCGGCCTGAAAAGCTAATTCCTCTGAATCGAACTTCGGGTCTTCTTTTATAATTGAAGTGCAAAGGGGGTCGTCCTTCCACGAGAAGAAAAACGGCTCCCATATGGAGTCAGGAGATTGCGCCCTCTCCCAATAGTCATGAAACAGATTCAATCCCTGAGCTGTGGATTCTATGATATAGCAACTCATGTGCGTCATCTCTGGATCGGGCACTGTCTGGTTCAGGGCCGTCATCACGGTGTGCGCCTGTGGGTAAAAAGCCATTTCTGACGCGTGAACCCAGTTTATGGTCCACGATCGGCCTATCTCCTGGCCGCCAGCCGTGAACTGGTATAGCACGCTGCCATGAGGATGAGCCCATTCCATTTTAAACCTTGTGGCCTGTCCTACGAGGGGGCGCTTTTGGGATGGCGGCAGGTTGTTGTAAAATCGCTTTGTCATTTGATACACGTTCGCTGCGGCTTTTTCTGTATGCGCGAGCACAAGGCCTGTGGTATGGGGGAACGTGTGCAGGAGATAGAAAATTATGGCCTCGGCAACTGTGCTCATGCCCAATTGGCGAGATTTGAGTATAATAATCCTCGACGCTTTTTTGCGTTTGAGATTTTTCACCACATGCGCGCATATCTTTTTTTGGAACTTATTTAGGACAAACGGCTGAATGCCGCCCTGTTTGGGCTTGATGTACAGATTATGCTGAATCCATGGAACAAGCCCCTCTTCCCGCGCTGCCAAGGCAATGCCTTCCCTGGCCCTGTACACTCGGCGTTCGAGTTGCTCAATTTTATCTACGGTAATCTTTTTCAAGCTCGATCTCAATTGCTTGCACCCTGTTGCTCAAGCTTTGTTGAAAGGCCTCTTGAGATTCCTTCTCCATGATTCTGGCAAGCGAGTCAATCTGTTGCCGAATGAAGTTGGTCCTTCGGGCTACGCCAGGATCGTCTCCGCTGCTGGCGCACACAGCCAAATTAATAAGCGACAAGCGCTGCAAATCCTTATAGTCAAGCCTGTCCTGCTTCACCAAATCATCGATATACATGATCAGGCCTCGCAATAGCCTCTCAGCCCTTCGCAGAGAGGCTTCCGGCCCCTCCGGCTTCTCAATTAAGCTTTTCATGACAATTTACAGTAAAATCCTGCCAATAGGCCTAAATGGAAGGCGTCTATCTCATGCTGCGTCCTGCCCTCGAAGCCGTGAGCCCTTGCCACGAGAAGCGCTTCCTCCTTTGGGGCTCTGCCCTTGCACACATCCACCAAATCCGCTCCGCGACTATCACAAAAGCCCCGCAGCCTGCCTTTTAAGTACCCCAGGAACTCAAACAGCCGTTTCAGGCGCGAGGCGATCATCCTCGGCACGTGTTTGATGAACTCCTCAACAGCGATGGTCGTAATCACCTGTTTGTGCTTCTTCTCTAAGTCCTCTAGCCATATGAATAGCCGGTCCACCATGTCTTCGGTTTTGGCCCAAAAGCCCTTGATTTTATGGCGTGGATAGAAGGTTGTAGATACCGCGCCGCCGCCTACGAACGCGACTACTCCTGTGGCCCTCGAACCAGGATCAATGGCTATTTTCATCTTCCCCCTCAGAAATTTGGGCGGCAGCTTCTTGTGTGTGGAGTGAACTGAGAGGAGGGCGCTGCCACCCAAACTTTTGGCGCAACCTGTTCACGAGTTTCAGGAGCGCTATATCCGCTTGCCCCATGAGGTGCAATTCGTCATCTCCGCCTTGGTGCTCCACCAGACTGCGCAAAACGACCAGCCCGCTATGGATTTCCTTGATACCGCGTTCATACTGAGGAGCGAGTCGAGGCTTCAACATTTTTCCCTCCAAACACTTTTTTTGCTCCTGTGCGCCATGTGGCCATAGTGAGGAGCATTTGTCTCAGGTCCTTGTATTTTCCGGGCAACCTCGCAAGGGATGTTGCGCTTATATTCACTGCACGCGCTATATCCTCGACGGGTACGCCCTCGCTGAGCAAGGACCTCAGCACGAACAGCTTATCCACCTCTGTTTCGACCTTTTCGCGCCATCCATACGCCTTTGCGCCAATCGTCAAATCTCCATTCGCCTCGCACCACTGCCTTACCTTGTTCTCTATTGAGTCAATCATGGCCTTCAATTGCATAGCGGCGGTGTAAGCGTTTTTTACAATTGACACATCGAGCGCAGTTGTTTCAGGGCTGCTCAGCAATCTCCTGACGTCTCCGCCAAGGGCCGAAATCTCAGGAGATACACTTGCAGGCAAATGATGGGTAATTGGACAGGAGTCCAAAAAATAACATGGCGATCCGTACCAGTTCTCGCAATGAGGTCCAGGCGTGGGAACAGATGAGGCGTGTTGTACCTTGAGGATGCATTGCTGCAGGTAGTCCCATAAGTCTATAAATTCGCCGTCCTCCTTCACCCCATAAAGTGAGCCGGTGCGTTCATAGGCAAATACATCCCGCTCCCCCAGCCTTGGCCAGACTCTATGAAATTCAATCGTCGAATTGGGGGATACGAGCGTCGCAGCCAATGTGACGTAGCTCCGACGCTCGAAAAGGTCGTCTGTCTTGTAGGAGCCAAATTTGACATCCTCGACTATTATTTTCCCTGCATAGTCCATGAATCTATCCAGTATCCCCCGCAATACCCCACGCCGTTTTACGCGCACCCCCTTTCCATTGATTCTGATGTCATGCTCAAAGTATTGCCAGACAATTTTCTCCTTCTCAAAGGCATCCATGGCGATGGATGCAGCTAGGGCGTCTTTGTCGGCCTTATCTTTAAGCATGGAGAGGCAATCCCCCATATCGTACTCGCCCGTCAGCACTCCCCGTCTGAAGTCGTGGAGCGTGACCCCCATGGCTGCCGCCTTGCTCCTTGGGGGGCGAATGCCCCGGTCATATACCATTGACGCGTAAAATGGGCATGTCTCCCATACGGAAAAGCGGCTTTTGGAGAGCGGCAGGCGAGATTTCATTATTTCTCCTTTGGCTGGATGAAATGCTCTTTGATTAAGTCTCCCATGAGCTTTGTACGGGCCCATTCCGCAAGGGCTTTGGCGTCTTCTATCTCTTCAATCCTGCCCACGTCAAACTCCTTGCAGGCTTGCAACGCCGCGTACTCCTCGCCCTCTTCGGTGAGGCCCTTCCCTCTGTAGTACTCCATTATTTTTGCCCATTTATCAGTTGCCGTCTCTTGCAACTGCTTCGGGGGCTCCTGTTTGATGGTAATCACAGGCTCAGCCTGCTGCATTTCCTCCGGGGCGTACACTATAGAGCTCGATCCCTCATCCGTAAAAGTCCTTCGTAGCGCAACGGCCTGGGCGCATTTGTAAAGCATGTTTGCCGCCAATCCCCCCTTCCAAAAATCGTTGTCCCTTTGGTAAAAGGAAAGGTCCGCGGTGTATTCCTGTGGGGCGTCCCAGTCTGCGTGTCTTACTCTTGCCACGGCCCTGATTAGTATATGCCTTTCGTCATCAAAGAGCCGCAGCGGGATTTCAATGAGCTCCTTGGTCTGCTTATCCCTCACGATAAGCGTACCGGGCTCAAATCCCCGAAACTTACCCGTGCGTTCAGCCATTTTCAAGTGCCCAGTGATGGACACTATATAGACGACTCTTGGGTCTTTCCCCCCATACCTGACCGGCCTAATGTCCCCTGTAAGAGGATTGAGGCCGTTGCTCTGACAATATTGAGCAAACGCCTCAAACTCTAACGGATTCATAGCAATCCCGCAGGCAGATTTGATCAGCGCGGTCTGCCGGTTGTCCCATTTTGTCACTTCGCCCATCGTCTTCCTCCTGTCTGCTTCTTCCCCTTGGTTTGCGTTCTGAGCAGAACGCGCAGGTCAAAAGACTCCTCGGCGGCTTCCCTACTCATGAGTTTGTTCACGCTAGCCTCGTCAATCTTGTATTGACGCCTCTTGCCGGACTTGTAGGTCACACCACCCAGCTGCCCCTCAAGAAGTAACCTTCTCACGGTAGGGGAAGAAACCCCAAGCCGTTTAGCGGCTTCTGGAACGCTTAAAAGCATTCTGAAATCCCTTGGAAACCCTGGCGGTGAGGAAAACGTCCGCGGGAAGAAGCTCTACCCGCTTGGTTCTGAGATTATAAGCCTTCCGTTCTTGCCGCGGTTGCGGCCGGAACGTCACAAGCTTGGCGAGGGTAAGTTCTTTTCCTTCGAGCAGACGCTTCTTGGCCTCCTCGAAAAAGGCTTTTATGAGGGCGCGCGCCTGCGCCCGAGACATGTTAAATTTTGACACGTCAATGCCCTGTAAACACTTCTCCATTGTTTCCATGTTTTCCTCCCGTTGAAACAAAAAGTATGCTTTCTTGGGGGGCGGATCATATATAAGGTTTTTGTATTTGTCAAGAAAAAAATAGAAAACCAAGAAAACATCAAAGCAGTAGCTAAGCAGTAGCGCAGTATTAATGCGGCGTCTTCTTTAAGCCTACCCGGGAGCCGCTTGTCGCGACAAATCTTACAAAGGGGCAACGCCATGAAAAGGTGGTACGATGCTCCCCCCTCAAATTGAACAACGTCCTGCTGACGCGCCGCCGCCATCGCCTGCATTCATCAAGGCGGCCAAGGACTACGTATCCAAATTTTGCAAGGCTAGCTACGTATATGTCCAGCAAAAAGTCGATAAATGGCGGCTGTTAGAAGCGCTCTATTTATCGGAAATCGGCATCAAGGAGTGGCAGGAGTGGCGCAGCGCGCCCAAGGACAGCCAAGCCCGAAGAGATTATGCATTTCTCTCTGGGGAGGGAGACGCCGAGGCGACATCATGGCAGAGCAATTATCTATACTCGCCCGGATACATCGTCGATAATTTTACAGACACCACGTGGTCAAGCCTTTTCGCAGGCAACGAATATCTCGTCGTAAGCAATAAATCGGGGGGGGAGAACCCCACAGCCCAATTCCCTGCATCGTACAGAATACAGCAACTGCTGCTCGACCGACTTGAACGGGGCCTCATCCACCATCGCGTGTACGAGGCTGTGCAGAGCTTCGTCCTGTACGGCTCCGTGTACGCCAAGGTTTTTTGGTACTCAAAAACCGTGCCAGAGTGGCGATGGCTGTCCACTATTTTTGAAGATCGCCGCATTGAGACGGAAGATTTGGTCGTAGAGTGCCCAATCGTTCAGCAAATCCCACTCGACAAAATGCTTGTGGATCCCGCAGCCCTGCATAACGATATCCAGCGTTGGCGCGGTATAGGGCACCGGCAGGAGCGCACATGGAACGACTTGATGAACAATTTCAAACGCGGGCTATACAACCTCGGCCAGACTGAGTTCAAGCAGCGATGGCCCGAAGGGAATATTGGCAGCACGAATGTGGAGCAGGGGATTGGATACGACGCAGATAGGGACGTGGAGCCAGATAAGGAGCTGTGGCTGCAGGTGTGGGAGTGGCATGGCGCAGTCCCTATGGATGGGGACAGCGTCGAATGTTGCGCGACATTTGTAACCGACAGGGCCGCAGAGAGCGTTGACGACGGAGTTTTGGTGAGGCTCACCACCAGACCGCTATTGGACTGCGGGTTGCGTCCGTTCATCACTGCTGCGTTTATCCCGCGACCTGGCCCGTTTGGCATTGGGATCATTGAGCGCGAAGAGCACATAATCTATCAGCTTTCCCAGTTCATAGGGCAAGCGCAGGACAACGCCCGTCTCACGTCCAACGCGATGTTCCAAGTCCAAGTCGGTTCTCCGGCGTGGAAGACCCTCAAGAAGAACAACAACACAGTGCAGCCTGGGATGATATTCGAAGTCCTCGCCGGCGACGACTTGGGGCTGAGGCCGGTAGAGCTGCCTCCATTCCCATCCCAGACGATTAACGAAATGGTCCAATGGCTGGGAAACAATCTGGACAGAAGGACCACGGTCAGCGACATACGGCAGGGGCTATCGGAGACTCGCAAGACGGCCACAGAGGCCAATATCCTCCAAATGCAGGCCCAGCTCCCCATCCGGTCGAAAACCCTCTTATTCGCAAAAAATTTCCTCAAGCCTCTCTTTAACTTATCCCTCGCCATGCTGGCCCAATTCGGCAGTCCGCAACAGACCGTGACAATAAAAGACTCCTCGGGAAGGGACATCCCATTGGTGATTACCAAGGAGGAGCTCCAAAACGACAGGTGGGAAGTCCAGCCTACTGTTGTAAAGCAGGATGCCACGAACATCGCCAAGGCGCAGAGCATTGAACGCGTGCTCCCAAACCTCGCCCATCTGCAGCCGCTGTTGGCTCAAGAAGGATCGGCCATCAGCTTCACCGAGCTTGCGCGGCAATATGTGGAACTGCTGGGTATTGAAAACGCAGACCGCGTAGTCACCGTGATGTCGCCTGAGCAGCGGCAGATGATGCAGAGCCCGCCTCCCGGGAACCAGGCCCCGACGCCCGCCCCTCCAAATCCGCACAGCCCTCCAGTTGCGCCCCAGGGAGCCATACCTCCGGGGCCTGGGGGGCCTCCACAAGGGATGCCTCCTCCCGGCGGCCCCCCTTTTTTCAACATCCCCCGCCCGAGGCCGCCGCTGTTGCAAAATGGCGGGCCTCTCGGAAACGAGCCCAGCAATACCAACGCATTGGCGCAATTCCTTCAACTTCAAGCGCTTTCTCAACAGGGAGGCATGTTTAGGCGATGAAGTATTGGATGAGTTGGAGGCAATGGCAAACATGGACAGAAGGCGATGAGCTGGCAGATGAGCACGAGCTCATGATGAGCATGAGGGGGCTCACAGACCACAGGAAGGTCACGGAATTTATCGAGCTCTTCAAGGCCCTCATCGAGCGGAAATTATTCGAGGAAGTGACACAAACCATGCATAACCCCAGGCGCGATCAGCGCAGTTATCCTGAGGCTCTTTATGAACTGTCAAGAGTTCTTAACACTTTACTTTTGCGAGGCAAGCAATGAACGATCCCAGCGTGAACACTGAAGCGGCGGTAAATATCCCGCCTGATATGCAACAGGCGACGCCCATTAAGGAAGTCGCGCCAAACGAACTTCAGACGCCTGATGAGGCGGCCATTCAAGCCGTAAGAGAGGCGAAAATCCCTCCTCCGCAAAAAAAGATTCTAGGAGAGTTTGATTCCGAGGAGGAGGCGATAAAAGCGTTTACTACGCTCAAGAACTTCGCCCAACAGCAACTCGCGATGGAGCAACAGAAAGCGGCCATGGAAGAGGCTCAGCGAAGGGCGGCTTTCGAGAGGATTCAGCAACTGCCCACTGCGGACCGTCCGGTCACAGACGACGAAGTCCAAATTTTGAAAGACTACGTCCAGGCCGTGAACGAGAAGCAATATGACAAAGCCCTGCTGGTACTGAAGCGGGGCATAGAAGAGAAAACCGCGCGAGATGCAGCAGTGCTTGCCCAGGCTGTGGTGAAACAGGAATTAGAGCGGGCGGTTGCGCCTCATCGCGCCAAACAACAGTTATTAGAAAACCAGGCCCTCAGCGACCTCCACCCGATTGCGGATCACGCCGTGTGGCTTGCCGAACATTTGGGGCAGCTTGGCATTCCCAAAAAGACGGTGGCAGGGTTTTTGAGGGAGGTTGGGAAACAATACGCTGCGCACAATTTTACGCGATCAGCTCCAGGGGGACAGTGGGAGGAGCCCAGCAATAGTTGGGCCGACCTCGATGGCAAAGACTTTGACATCGCAGCCGAGGCGTTTTGGAATAAACAATTCGGCATCAAGTAAAAGGAGTTGACGTAAATGACTGCATTTGCAACACAATCTGACTTTATGAAGCTTTGGACGCAGTCCGGGCAGGAGGCTGAGCGCAAGCTGCAGAAATTCCTGCTCAAAGGTCTAGATACCATCGTCCAGGCCGGCTCAGACGTCCTGAGCAAGATAAAAGTGGGTGAGACCATCGCGACGCCTGTGGTGCGGTGGATGGAGGAAATCGCTTACCCGACGGCGGTCACCGCCCAGTGGAACGGGACCACGTCGCTCACATTCTCTGGATACCTCTTCAATGCAGCGGTCTCCACCGAATCCTTGAGAAAGGTGATTCGCGTTGGGACCATCCTTGAGCGGCAATCCGACGGGCTGCAATTGAAAGTATCCAGCGTATCAGGGATCGACGACGGCTCTCCGTACGTGGCGACTGTGGGAACCTATGGGAACACGACAGGATCGGCAGACAGCTCCGCCACGACTTATGAAATTATTTCAGAGGTCTGGTCGGACTACAAGGATGCGGACGAGACCCGCTCGCTGGATAGGTACTTCCGCGAAGTGGGAACCCAAATTCACGCCGAGACCTTTGAAATCCCCAAGACCCGCAAAAACACCAAGTATGAAATCGTGGGCGACGAGGTGGAGCACCAGATCACGGCTCTGCTGGAAAAAATGAGACGGCAGATTGCATACGCCGTGCTGCGATCGCGCCCCTACTACAGCTCAGGCTACAAATACGGCAACGCCACTGAAGAATCCACCATGTGCGGAATCTGCACGTGGCCAAGCATTGTGCAGTCTGAGATGGCGAATACCGCGGTGTATGTGAACAACGGCGGGGCTGAAATCACCAAAGAGGCGCTCGACGACCTCGTCCGTAACATGTGGTTGACGGAGCATTCCGATTTTAACACCGGGACGTGGTACATCATCTGCCACCCGCTCGTTCATAAGTACATCCATGACTTTGATATTTCTTTCCGTCAAATGGAGTACACAAACAAAAATGTTGGCGTCGCGGTGGACACCTTTGATGCGAAGATTGGCAAGCGCTTCCCCATTATAAGCGATCGGTACATGGCTCCGCATCAGCTCATTGTAGCAGATTTGTCCAAAATGTACTACGGGTACTATCAGGACGACCAGCTTGATAGGAAGGAACTCGCGACTCAGGGCCGATATCAAAGATGGCTCATCTCCTTCCAGACCTACGGCGTCGTGGTGCGGAAGCCGCGCCAGAGCATAGGCATGATTTACAATCTTGCCTACTCATAAAAAAGGGGGAAATAGATGATTTTCTTCACGACTGGGTTGCCCAGACCGGTCACGTTTAGCGCGAGCGCTACCCTGAAAGCCAAGCATTTTGCTGTGGAACAGTTGTTGGTCGCCAGCGCAGCTGGGATCACGCTGACGCTGCCAACTCCTATTCGAGAGCTCTCAGGCAAGGCCTCGTACATTGTCAATTCGTCTTCAGGCAAGATCACCCTTTCTGGGGCTTTTAACAGTTCTCGGACGGCTGAAACGCTGGAGCCGGGCTCGTCTGCCATCTTGGTGATACTGCCCACGAGCGCATCAACCCTTAAATGGCACATACTGGG